>TARA_R100001369_G_scaffold23030_3_pt1 | contig 22619 bp, 20 predicted proteins | sample TARA_R100001369 | Tara Oceans TARA_R100001369 (sample SAMEA2621528) | marine metagenome | biome: marine biome (ENVO:00000447); feature: surface water layer (ENVO:00002042); material: "saline water (ENVO:00002010), including plankton (ENVO:xxxxxxxx)" | depth 5 m | reverse complement strand
CATGCCGTCGTCGTGGCTCATGCCATCATCGTGGCTCATGCCGTCCTGACTCATCGAGTCCTGGGACATATTGTCGGTCTGGGCACTGGCGAGCGTGGTGAAGGCAAGGCCGCCGCTCAGCAGTACAGCACTCAAGGCGAGTAGATATTTGGGTGTCGTGCGGGTCATGATTCTCTCCTGATTTATCTAGGCAAACCGTGTCCGGTCCGACACGGCTTGCCCAAGATAAACAGGAAATTCAGCTCAATCATCACGGAATCATAACGTTCGGTGATAACGTCTCCGTGATGATTGACGAGGTACACTGGGCTAGGATTCACAGCTCACTTAGAGGAGAACCGATATGTCGTGCCCGATACTTTGCGTCGAGGACGATCCCGATATCGGTCGGCTATTAACGAGCATTCTCGTACAGGCGGGCCATCAGCCGACCTGGGTTTCGACCGGGGAAGAAGCCTTGCATCGATGGCAGAATGCCTCGCTCGTCGTTCTTGATCTGATGCTACCGGGCATCGACGGTCTCGCCGTGTGTCGAGACATTCGCTCTCACGACGCCACCATTCCGATCATCATGCTGACGGCGCTCGCCGGAACGCGGGACGTGGTCGTCGGTCTGGAAATCGGTGCCGACGACTACATCACCAAGCCATTCGACACCGACATCCTATTGGCGAGAATCCAAGCGCTTCTGCGTCGTCGAAAGGCGATGGAGGAGCGTACGTCGTCGACGCTTATGAAGATAAAGGCGCTGGAGATCGACATCGACGGTTACAGCGTCAAATTCGACGGAAACATGATTCAACTCACGACCCGGGAGTTCGCCCTACTGGTGTTCTTTGCCCGCCACCCTGGTAAGGGATTTTCCCGCAGCGAGTTGCTCGATGCCGTATGGGGCCCGGAATTCGACGGCTTTGATCACACCGTCAATACGCACATCAATCGGTTGCGCAGCAAGATAGAGCCAGACCCGGCGCGGCCCGAGTACATTCTCACCGTATGGGGTACCGGTTACCGGTTCACCGACGCCGCCGTCGCCCCGGCATCAGCCTCCGACGAGAACGCCCCATGAGCCTCGGCCAATCGCTGCGCAGAACCTACCGCAGCCTGTTCGCGCGCATCGTGTTCGTCTATCTGGTGAGCATGATCGCACTCTCCACCACGACCACGCTGGTGGCGGTCGATCAGTTCAACCAGTTGGGACGCGAATGGCTGCAGCGCAATGAGATCGACATGGCCCATCACCTGACCCGCGTACTGCAGGATTCGCTCGACGACGGCGTCGACGCCCCCTCGACTCGAGCGGCCGTAGAGCAGGTCATGACCATCAATCCGGCGCTCTCGCTCTACGCGCTCGACACCGACGGCACGGTGGTTGGCGCTTACGGCCCCGACCGCTGTGGACTAGGCCGCCGGATCGACCGGGGTGCTATCGACGAACTGCTTTCCGACATGCCCATGCTGCCGGTCTACGCAGACATGCCCTGCCGGGGCGACGAGGGCGTTTTTTCGGTTGCCCCGATCACCTACGGCCCGCAGCAGCAATCGGGCTATCTGATGGTGCAACTGGAGGCGAACACAGACGTCTCGATGGCCAACATCTGGCAGACGAGCAGCATCTCGCGCACGCTGCTCATCGCAGGTTGCGTGGCGTTGGCATTGACGCTGGCGGTGGGGCTGGCCCTCTTCGCTTTTCTGACGCGACGCTTTTCCCGGCTGACCCGCACCGTCCAACACTTTGCCGAGGGCGATTACCGGCAGCGCAGTCCCGAGTCGATCGACGACGAAATCGGCCGGGTCGGGCGTGCCTTCAACGACATGGCGGCCACCATCGAAGCCCAGGTCGAGGCGCTGCACGATACCGACCGCCAGCGTCGGGAACTCATCGCCAACCTGTCCCACGAATTCCGCACGCCGATGACCTCCCTGTTGGGCTACGCCAAGCAGTTGGATCGCAGGCCTCTCGACGATGAAACACGCAGCGGCCTGGACGCCATTCGCGCCAACGTGGAGCGACTGGCCCAGTTGGCCGACCAGCTCTCTCAAATGTCACGCGCCAATATCGCTGGCCGACCGCTATGCCCAAGCACGTTCTCCTTCGCCGAATTGGCCAACGACATTCTAGGTAAATTCCACCCTCGCGCGCTGGAGAAAGGCATTGAGCTTCGTGTGGAGAACCAGGCGGCGATAGCCGAGGTCTCCGCCGACATCGAACTGATCGATCACGCGCTGACCAATATGGTCGACAATGCCATCACCGCCACCAACACCGGCGGCACGGTCTCGATCCGAATTCTCGAGTTCGACGATGCCCGGCTCAAGATCGGGGTCAGAGATACCGGTGTCGGCATCCCCGAAAAAGAAATCCCCCTCATCTCACAGCGCTTCTATCGCACCACGGTTGGACGTGAGCGTGGTGAAGGCACCGGGCTGGGGCTCGCTATCGTCTCCGAAGTGCTGAAGCGCCACGAGTCCCAACTCGTCATCGAGAGCAAACCGGGAAAAGGCACCTGTATCTGGTTCACGCTGCCGAGGACGATACTCGATGAGAGATCGATTCACCCAAGCTGACGAGTTGGCATCCGGCTCGCCCGCTATGCGGTCAATACACTGGAGTAACGCGACATGGACGCCGAACTGATCGACATCGCCCCATGGGCAGTCGCGCAGGACTTAGCCTGTCAGGCGCACAACTAAAAAGCCCGCGATTGCTCGCGGGCTCAGTACTTAATGGCTCTTAGTAACCTAGCGTCTAGCTAATTTGCATGGATAGCTAAGTTGCATGGGTAGCTAAAAGTTATAAAGGCCTAATCAATCAACGGCAGCAGTGTATTCAGGCTATCCCGGGCATCGCCATAAAACATCCGTGTGTTCTCTTTGAAGAACAGCGGGTTTTCGATACCGGAGTAGCCGGTGCCCTGGCCGCGTTTGCTGACAAACACCTGCTTGGCTTCCCATACCTTCAATACCGGCATGCCAGCGATGGGGCTATTGGGGTCTTCCTCGGCCGCAGGGTTCACGATGTCGTTGGAGCCAATCACGATCACCACGTCGGTGGTGGCAAAATCGTCGTTGATTTCATCCATTTCCAGCACGATATCGTAAGGCACCTTGGCTTCTGCCAGCAGAACGTTCATATGCCCTGGCAAGCGGCCCGCGACCGGGTGAATACCGAAGCGCACAGTCTTGCCCGCTGTACGCAGTTTACGCACCAAATCGCTCACTGCGGTTTGCGCCTGGGCCACAGCCATGCCGTAGCCCGGCACGATAATCACGCTATCGGCATCGTTCAGGGCACTCGCTACGCCGCCGGCGTCAATTGCCACCTGCTCGCCTTCGATCTCCGCCGCTGGGCCTTGGCTGCCGCCAAAGCCGCCTAGGATCACATTGACGAAGTTGCGGTTCATCGCCTTACACATAATGTAAGAAAGAATCGCACCGGAGGAGCCCACCAGCGCACCGGTGACAATCAGCAGGTCGTTGGAGAGCGTAAAGCCGACCGCCGCCGCCGCCCAGCCGGAGTAGCTGTTAAGCATGGAGACCACCACCGGCATATCGGCCCCGCCAATACCCATAATCAGATGGTAGCCAATAAAGAACGCCAGCGCTGCGAGCACTAGCAGCGTCCAGAAGCCTGCCCCGTTGAGGTACAAAATCGCCAATAGCAGTGACAGCACCGCCGCTCCGGCGTTGAGCAAATGGCCGCCGGGCAGTTGGCGTGGTTTACCGTCGACTTTACCGGCCAGCTTGCCGAACGCCACCACCGAACCAGTGAAGGTCACTGCACCGATAAAGATAGCGAATACTACTTCAATCTGCAGAAAGGTGAGCTCGTCAGGCGCCTTAGTGGCGACCAGCGCGGCAAACGCAGAAAACTCCTGCATAACGCCATCGGCCGCTTGTGCCGCCAGCACCCGGCGGCGCTCTAAATCTGCGCTCCAGGCGACAAACACCGCGGCCAAGCCGACAAAACTGTGCAGCGCAGCCACTAACTGAGGCATTTCGGTCATCTCGACCTTGCCCGCCACATAGACGCCGACACCTGCACCAATCACCATCATTGGGATTAACCACCAGTAGCCGCCAATACCCGGCCCTAGGGCGGTAAACAACACTGCCAACCCCATACCCACGATGCCGTACCACACGGCCCGCTTGGCTTTCTCTTGGTTACTCAAGCCGCCTAGCGACAGAATAAACAGTACGCTTGCCGCGATCGCCGCGGCAGATACGAATCCTTGACCTAACATATCGTCTCTCCGCCGCTTAGGATTTTTGGAACATGGCCAGCATCCGGCGTGTCACCAGGAAGCCACCCACGATATTGATGGATGCGATAAGCACCGAGATCGCCGCCAGCACGCCCACTACGGCGCTGCCGGAGCCAATCTGCAGAATCGCCCCCAAAATAATGATGCCCGAGATTGCGTTGGTCACCGCCATAAGCGGTGTATGCAGCGAGTGACTTACGTTCCAGATCACCTGGAAGCCGATAAAGCAGGCCAACACAAAGACAATAAAGTGCTGCATAAACGACACCGGTGCCACTTGCCCCAATAGCAGCATCAGCGCACCACCGACGGCCAATAAACCCACTTGGCGTTTGGTTTGCGCTTTGAAGGTGGCCAGGTCAGAGGCTTTTTTCTCCTCTGGCGTGGGCGCCTTCTCTTTCTTCTTCGGCTTAGCGGCAGCAATCGCTTTGACTTTGGGCGGCGGTGGCGGGAAAGTTATTTCGCCCTTATGCGTCACCGTCGCGCCACGAATCACATCATCTTCCATATTATGATTGATCACGCCCTCTTTTTCGGGGGTTAGATCGGTCAGCATATGGCGAATATTGGTGGCATAAAGCAGCGATGCCTGTGTGGCCATGCGCGAGGGGAAATCGGTGTAACCGACCACCACTACGCCATTATCCGACACCACCCGCTCGTCTGGCTTAGTGAGATCGCAATTGCCGCCCTTCTCGGCTGCTAAGTCGATCACCACCGAACCCGGCTTCATCGCTGCAACCATATCTTCCAGCCACAGCTTGGGCGCGGGACGGCCAGGAATCAGCGCGGTGGTAATCACGATGTCCACATCGGCCGCCTGCTCGCGGAAACACTCAAGCTGCTTTTCGCGGAACTCCGGGCTTGAGGGAGAGGCGTAGCCACCGCTTTCGGAACCGTCCTGGCTATCTTCGAAATCGAGGAACAGAAACTCCGCGCCCATGGATTCGATTTGTTCAGAGACCTCGGGGCGCACGTCAAAGGCGCGAACTACGGCGCCCAGGCTGGTGGCCGTGCCGATCGCCGCCAAACCGGCCACACCTGCCCCAATGACCAACACCTTGGCTGGGGGCACTTTACCTGCTGCCGTTACCTGGCCGGTAAAGAAGCGGCCAAAGTTGTTGCCCGCCTCGATCACCGCCCGGTAGCCGGCGATATTGGCCATGGAGGAGAGCGCGTCCATCTTCTGCGCTCGTGAAATCCGCGGCACCATATCCATAGCAATAACGGTGGCGCCCTGGGCCTTGCACTTTTCCAGCAGCGCTTCGTTTTGCGCCGGCCAGAAGAAGGCAATCAAGGTTTGGCCTTCCCGCAGCCGCTCGGCCTCTTCATCAGAGGGCTCGCGGACTTTAATGACAATCTCAGCGTCGTTCCAGAGCGCATCGGCACTGGCCACGACGGTAACGCCCGCATCACGATAAGTGTCGTCATTAAAGCCCGCCGCTAAGCCAGCGCCGGTTTCTATCAGGCACTCATGGCCCAGCTTCTGGATCTGTTTAGCGCTCTCAGGGGTCAGCGCGACGCGCGCTTCCCCCCGGGCACTCTCTTTCGGTGCGCCTATTTTCACTCTTGTTCTCCCTTGCTTAACCTTATTGCAGTGCCGCAGTTGCTCAATGGGCCTGCACCTTTAACGGCGTCCGTGATAACGCCTTAATAGCAGTCTAGGATCTAACGGGGTGGCTGCCAGATACTATTCAACCTTTGATACAACAGGGTTGTTTAATTACTACATTGACTAGCAGCACATTGAACAGTGTGCATGATCGCTCTCTCAACGTCTAAATTCGTTAGCAAACTCAGTAAGTGACTGATAGAGCCATGTGTTAGCAGGGTCATTGGCGTACAGCCCATGCTGAATCAGCGTCGTTTTCAGCGTCGGTAGCTCTTTAGGCGGCTCCACCAAACGCACCGGCAGCATAGCAACGAACCGTTCAGCCATTTGACGTGGGAGCGTCATGATCGCTTCCGTCAGCGCCACCACCCGCGCCGCGGCGATATAGTTGAGGTTTTTAGAGATGACCCGGCGGGTTAAGCCGTGTTGAACAAGACAACTATCGATATTACTGGGGCGCAGGCCGCTAATATCCGCCAGCTCCACATGGAGCGCATCAGAAAACTGACCAATACTTAGCACATCGCCCACGCGATCATTATGGGTAGCAGCCAGGCAGACCAGTTCCTCATCCATCCAAGGCGTCTGAATCACACCGCTTGGCAGCGCGCTTTGGCTATCCAGCCCTACCACCATATCGATTTGGCGCTGTTCCAGCCCCTCACTCAGCACATCTGGGGTAATCAGCTCAATGGAAAAGCTAATGCCCGGTGCATAGACCAACAGCTGGCTTAAAAAGAGCGGGTACATGACCTCTTCAAAGTAATCCGTGGTGGCGAGCGTAAAGCGTCGCGTGCTGTTGGCAGGCGTAAACATCGCGGGGGGCGCAAGACCTTGGCGTAGCATCGCTAGCGCCTGTTGCACCACGGGCAGCAGCTCAAGTGCCCGGGATGTCGGCTGCATACCGTTTTCGGTGCGCACTAGCAGCGGATCATCCAGCGATTCACGCAGCCGTTTTAAGGCATGGCTCAAGGCGGGTTGGCTTAAATGCAACGTTTCTGCCGCGCGAGTGACGTGACGCTCGCGCATCAGCGCCTCAAATACCAGCAGCAAGTTCAGGTCGAAATGGCGTAGCGAGCGCATAGTTTCTCATCATTCATGTTACGAATGATTAAATTCTAAACATTCATTTAATTTATTACTAGAAATTGCTTATTGTCTGCCTCTCATTCGCCCACCAGCGACTATCAGCGATAATCCAGCACTCAAGGAGAATCACACCGGTGACCCACCCACAAGCTATGTCTGCACAAACCATGCCCAGTCTTTATGGAGATGTGATTTCTACCTTTATGGGCGTAGCAAAAGCAACGGATCCCAAGGCAACCGACGCCGACGTTGTGGTGAGTGGCGTTCCTTTTGATTTGGCCTGCTCGGGCCGGTCAGGCACCCGCATGGGGCCGAATGCTATTCGACAAAGTACCGCTAACCTGATCTGGGAAGGCAAGCGTTGGCCCTGGAACTTCACCTTGGAAGAGCGCCTCAAGGTGTGCGATGCAGGCAACGTTGATTACGCCTATGGTGAGCCCGAAAGTCTGGTCGATAATCTGGAAACTCACGCCAACCGTTGGTTAAGCGCGGGCAAAAAGATGCTAACTCTGGGCGGTGACCACTACATCAGCCTGCCGCTGCTGCGCGCCCACGCCCGGGAACACGGCCCGCTGGCGCTGATCCATTTTGACGCCCACACAGACACCTACGAGCAAGGCACGCGCTTTGACCACGGCACTATTTTTCACCACGCTTTAAAAGAAGGCTTGGTGGTGCCTGAGCACTCGCTGCAAATTGGCATTCGCACCAGCTATGACCGCCACAACCACCCTTACGAGGTGTTGGATGCGGACTGGGTCAATGAACACGGAGCTGCGGCCGTGCTTGAGCGCATCCGTGCCCGCGTGGGTTATCACCCGGCCTACGTTACCTTGGATATTGACGGCCTCGACCCCGCCTACGCCCCAGGCACCGGCACACCGGTATGCGGCGGCATGTCCACCGACCTGATGCTGAAAGTAATTCGCGGTATGGTAGGCATGGAGCTGGTCGGTATGGACGTGGTGGAAGTGAACCCCGCCTACGATCACGGCGACATCACCTCGCTTGCCGCCGCGACGCTGGGGCTTGAGTTTTTGTATACCCTGGCGGCATCTAAGGGCGTTTGATGGTTAGCCTCCGCCATCTCTTGGCTTATGGTATTGAGATGACGGGCACGGAACAGACTATCTTTGAGAGGCCGCTAGCGCTTGATCAATGTCCGCCAGCAGATCGTCGATATGCTCGATTCCGAGCGACAGCCGCACCATATCCGGCGTGACACCAGCGGCTTTTAGCTCCTTCTCGTTGAGTTGGCGGTGCGTGGTAGAGGCGGGAATGGAAGAGCAGCTTTTGGCATCGCCGATATTAACCAAGCGAAGAATCAGCGCCAGTGCATCGTAGAAGCGCTCACCAGCGGCCTGCCCACCTTCAATACCAAAACTAAGAATCCCCGAAGCATGGCCGTTCATATAATGTTGGGCCAACGCATGATCCGGATGGTTTTCCAAGCCAGCATAATGCACCCAGGTGACCAACGGATGGCTTTCCAGATGCTTGGCAACCGCTAAGGCATTGACACAGATACGCTCGATCCTCAGTGACAATGTTTCCAACCCCTGAAGCAGGTTCCAGGCTGCTTGGGCAGAGAGCGCCGCCCCCATATTGCGTAGCGGCACCACCCGGGCGCGGGCAATAAAGGCCGCATCGCCCACATCGCGGGTATAGCTCACACCATGATAGGAGACATCAGGCTCATTGAGCAGCGGAAAACGACTGGCATGTTTAGCCCAGGGAAAGGTGCCCGAATCAACAATCACACCGCCCACCGTGGTGCCGTGACCGCCGATATATTTAGTCGCCGAGTGGACGACAATATCCGCCCCGTGCTCAATCGGCCGACATAAGAACGGCGTCGCCGTGGTGTTATCGACAATCACCGGCACCCCATAACGATGCGCCACCTCGGCGAGCTTTGTTAGGTCAACCACTCCACCCGAGGGGTTACCAATGCTTTCACAGAAAACCGCTTTGGTACGCTCATCGATCAGCGCTTCGATGCCATCCATATCGTCTTTATCGGCAAAACGCACCTGAATGCCTTGGCGCGGCAAGGTGTGGGCAAACAGATTGTAAGTACCGCCATACAGCTCGCTGATCGAGACAATGTTATCGCCCGCTTCGGCAATGGTCTGGATCGCATAGGTGATCGCCGCCATTCCCGATGCCACCGCTAGCCCGGCGATACCGCCTTCCAGTGCGGCTACCCGCTGCTCCAACACGGCACAGGTCGGGTTCATGATGCGTGAGTAAATGTTTCCTTCGACTTTCAGGTCAAACAGATCCGCCGCGTGCTGCGCGTTATCGAATGAAAACGACGTGGTTTGATGAATCGGCACCGCCACGGCGTTTTGTGAATCCGGGGAATAGCCATGGTGAAGAGCAATGGTTTCTGGCTTCATGAGACGGCTCGCTATTTTGTTATTAAGGTTCGCTATTGATCCTAAACAAGCGCTGCGGGGAAGGCCAACAATCGTTCGCCCTCCGATCTACCAGGTAAGACCAAACACACTCACCAATTCCACTCACTGCGCGCCACCGCGTCATGGGCAGGCTGGGATCCAGGTGCTGGGGCACACAGTTGCTGCGAGGCAATGGTCACCTGACTCGACGAGGGCCTTACCGCACCGATCAGCGTGTTCAGTGAACCCCAGTTCAATCCGCAGATGGTCAATAACGTGTTTGGGGATACGTCGGCTTATATCGGAGTCATGGATTCATTGTGTGTGGGTCTAACGCTGGATGCTGGCCTTTACGATGCGCTACTGGAACAGCTGGCTAATGAGATTGCGCGCTGCACCGATGCCTAAACAGCCTTTTTCTTAAACAACTTTCCAAGTTGATAAAGGTCGTGCATATACCTATCAAACTTTGAAACAAGCAGTGACATAAAGATAAATGCATAAATAACCAGCATGACGCTCAGGGGTTCGTTAAGCCAGGCCAGCAAAGGCGTCGATATCGGATAGCTAATCATGTAGATAGTCATGGCGGCTAATAGCTGAACCATGAAACAATTAACAATCACCAGGGTAATCAACGCTGCTCGTATATTGATATGTGGCAGCGTTGTTTTCCAAAACGGTAAATGGCGTACTTTTATGTGGCTTCTCTCCGCCCCATCTGGATCGCCGTTAAAACTCAATCTCCTTTTACGCCGCAGCAAAGGGATTGCATAGTTGCCTGCTTCCCCTTCAGAAAACGCTACCAAGGCGATATCCCGATTGAATTCAGGGCCCAAGGCATTGGCCGCCACTTGATCGAAATCTGCCCATGCATGGTTTTGCTGGGCGGTTTTAGCTTGGTCAGAAAGCACCTTTAAGCGGCTTTTATCGGCCTTCGACAACTTCTTATCATTACCGACGTTGATATTGTAATGAATTTCATACACCTGATACAGAGCAGCGGTCACGCCCACAAAGATCATCAAAAAGACAATATATATCAACATATTAATCGACACCTTTTAAATGGAAACGCACCTGATCAAGCGGAATATTTGTTAGTTTTCAAACTAACATTGTGACTATGCCTGCACACTGCTCATCTGTATAGGCTCAGAAAGCTGCTAAAAAGGCGGATCAGATCAACTGCCTGTTGAGTAGCCGTGTTCACACAAAAGCGCCATACCGAGCGCCAATCACATTGGCTAAGTGGAACTAAAACACTCCTCTACCAACGGCCGTATTGCCTGTATTACCGCATCGTTTCCATCAGCGGTTCGCCACCCCATTTCAATAGGAAAAGTGCGCAATGCCAGCGGAGAAGGTAACACTTGCAAACCGGTGAGTGCGGCGATAGCAGCAGCGTGCGATGGTATGGTTGCGATGGCTGACGTACCTTTCAGTAAGTACGGCAGAGCTGCAAAATGCGTTGTGGCAGCCACGACACGGCGCGACATCCCCCGCTCTGCCAATGCTTCATCGACGATACCCACAAAGCCGCCAGATGACACAAGAATATGTTCAGCGGAAACGAAGCCTTCGATATCAAGCGCTGCTGTCACCCAGCGCTCAGGATCCACTACACAAGCGTAGCTCGCCTCGCCGAGTAGACATCGGCTCAATCCACTTCTTGCCAATCCTCCGGAGCTAATCGCCAAATCCAAGCGACGTCCTGCCAGCGCATCAGCGACCATCTGGCTGTGAGTCTGTCGGAATACCAAGCGCAAGCCTGGCAATGTGTACGCCACACGCTCAATCAGACGTGACCCAATGGCGATTTCAAAGTCGTCGGAAAGGCCTATTGTCACCGAACGCCCCTCAAAACTTCGCTCTGAGGGCGACACCATGGCAAGGCTTTGGCGTATTTTGTTCAGCGCCTCTGACACCGCGGGTTTCAATTGGTGAGCTAGCAACGTCGGCGCCAGCCCGCGTCCGGTACGCTGAAACAGCGGGTCACCGTAAACGTCTCTCAAACGTTTCAGTGCTGCACTCACCGCGGATTGTGTCAACGCCAGCCTCGTTGCTGCGCGGCTCGCGCTGCCCTCTTCATAAAGCGCTTCAAACACCTTGAGTAGGTTTAGGTCAGTTTTGGCGATATCAATTTTATTCATAACAAATAGAAACGCATCTATCTTCATTAATATCGTTACAGCTTATAGCATTTCTTTGTCATTAACTTCTCACGCGTTTATTCCAAAGGTATCCAGCATGACGCAAACGACCGTTGCCGCACTCCAAATTGGCTCACTCCCCTCTGGCAAAGCCGCTACACTCGACCTTATCCTCTCCTATGAAGCCGCGATTATTGAAGCTGGCACTACCCTGGTGGTGCTGCCAGAAGCCGTTCTCGGCGGCTATCCCAAGGGGGAGATCTTCGGTACTCGGCTTGGCTATCGGTTGCCCGAAGGCCGTGATGCCTTCGCTGCTTACTTTGCCAACGCTATTGATGTTCCCGGCCCTGAGACAGAAGCCCTTACTGGCCTCTCTGCACGCACCGGGGCAACCCTCGTGGTCGGCGTTATCGAGCGTGACGGCAGCTCGCTTTACTGCTCGGCGCTGTTCTTGGACCCTGAACAAGGCCTTATCGGCAAGCACCGGAAGCTGATGCCAACCGGCACAGAACGGTTAATTTGGGCCCAAGGCGATGGCTCCACCCTAACCACTGTGGATACCCAGGCGGGGACTGTAGGTGCTGCTATCTGCTGGGAAAACCATATGCCGCTACTGCGTACCGCCATGTACGCAAAGGGGGTTGAAATTTGGTGCGCTCCCACGGTGGATGAACGCGATGTCTGGCAGGCATCCATGCGCCATATCGCCCATGAAGGGCGTTGTTTCGTCGTCAGCGCCTGCCAGATTCAACCCTCTCCCGCCGAGCTTGGCATTGAAGTGCCCGATTGGGAAAACAACCGCCCGCTGATTCGCGGCGGCAGCCTGATTGTTGGCCCATTAGGAGACGTGCTTGCAGGGCCGATGCGCGAACAGTCAGGTTTACTAACAGCGAAGGTAGATACCGCCCAGCTCGTTCAGGCACGCTATGACTTTGATGTGGTCGGACACTACTCCCGTCCTGATGTATTCGAGCTAACCGTCGATGAGCGACCAAAGCGGGGTGTCCGTTTTATCAACGGAGATAATGGACAGTAACCTACTTTTGCTCTTTGTCTGGCTAACCAAGACCAAACCGTCACGAACCCCGTTGGGCCAGGATTACATTGTAAGAGATGAAAGATAAGCTGGCTGGTCGATGATATCCGCTACGTAGTGCAGCCTCTCTTCCCATCCGTCTCGGGTGAGTTGACCTCCGAAGCACAAGCGCAAGGCTTCAGGCGGATGGTTGTCGGTGCTAAAAGCAGCGCTGGCAACCGCACTAACGCCATGTGAACGTAATTGCACCGCCAGCTCTGAAGGGTTCCAGCCAGAGTGCTTGGGCAGCTTAAGCCATAGGTGGAAAGCACCTTTGGCAGACACGATGCGCTGACGTCCCAGAATCTTCTCAGCTATCTCAAGACGGGCAATGGCCTCGATACGGATCGCTTTAAGCATGGCATCCGCCGTCCCATCGGTTATCCACTCGGTGATCAGGGCATCAATCAGCGGGCTGGACATCACCGAGGTGGCTCGAAGCGCGCCAGCGGTTCTCTGCGCCTGTCGCTTGGTGGGGGCGTGTAGGAATCCTGATCGCAAACCGGGACCGAAACACTTGGCAGTTCCCGTCAGATAGTAAGTGAGCTCAGGGGCCAAGTTAGCAATAGGGACGATCTTTTCTTCGCTGAGCATGGTGTAAGCATCATCTTCAATAATCGGGATGCTATAGCGCAAGGCAACATCAGCCAAAGCTTCACGACGCCCCAAGGGAATAGTCGTCGTCGTGGGGTTTTGGATGGTGGGATTAATGTACAAAACGGCCACTTGACCCTGCTTACAGATATCCTCGAAGGAGCGAACAAGCGGGCCATCGGAGTCACGCTCCAATGAATGCAGGGTCAGCCCGAGCTGGGCCGCAATAGCCTTTAGGCCGGGGTAGACCAGGCTTTCGACACAGATTAGCTGTCCAGGGGCTACCAACTGCATCAGCAGCCCAACCAGGCCGCTGTGAATACCGGGGCATATCAAGACCTGTTCCAGCGTCGTGTTGTCCAGCCGTCGATCCAGCCATTGGAGCGCAGCCACACGGTCATGGTGGCTGCCGCCAAAGGTTTGATAACGCAGTAGTGAGTAAAGATCACGCTGGGCCAACACCGAGATAGCGCTATCGCGTACGCGTTCAATCAAAGTCGGTATCGCGGGCTCAATCATTAGGTTCATGGTCATCTCATAACCACTGCTCGGCTTCACTGACACTGCCTTACCTTTAATAAAAGTGCCCGAGCCCGGATGCGAGTCAATCAAGCCACGCTGCTTAGCTTCGTTATAGGCACGCGCCGCCGTCGTGTAATTGATACTCAAAGCCCTCGCCAGCTCTCTCAGCGGGGGCAGTCGCTCGCGGGGCTGCAGCCGACCACTACCGACATCTTCAGCAATCAATTCAGCGACCAGACGATAAGCTGGCTGGCTGACCTCCTTATCTAAACGTTTTCGCCAGCGTTCCAGCTCAGATGTATGCATATCTTCCCCGTCGTTAAATAAACATTGTCACCTACCCTTCTTATCGCCCAAAACTTACCACTGATGGGCTAAAGATTGCACAAATAAAAAATTGATTGCATATGTACTTAATGGTGCAAAACACACTTATAGTGCACAAAATAGGTGAAAAATACAGTTTTTTTGAAATATTAGCTTTTTTTGATTTTTTATCATAAAAAATTTAGTCAATTTTTAGGCTTAGAGCGATCTACATGATCGACAATTGATTGGATCAATAAGCATATCAATTGGCACGTCGATTGCTCCGTATTGATCGTACCGCTTGTGTAAGCACGGCGGTTAACGACTCTCCCACTCGCAATAAACGGAGCTTAGACATGCCTACAGTGACGCAACCACTCAACAAGAAAGGCGATTTTCTGGTCGACTACGAAGAGAAGGTTTTTGAAGACGTAAAAGCGAAACCAGGCGAAAAAGCCCTGGTAACTTTTCATACGGTTGCCTTTGAGGGGTCGATCGGCTTCGTGAATATGCTGCAAGCAACGCGCTTGCTGCGTAAAGGCTTTGAAACATCCATCTTACTGTATGGCCCCGGGGTCACTTTGGGCGTACAGCGGGGCTTCCCCACCCTGGGTGATGAAGCGTTCCCCGGCCACATGAACTTCAACAATCAGTTGACCAAGTTTATGGCCGAGGGGGGCAAGGTCTACGCCTGCCGCTTTGCTCTTCAAGCACTCTATGGTCATGGCGAACCGTCACTCATTGAGGGTATTCGCCCTATCAATCCATTAGATGTGCTTGATCTCAAGCTGCTTCACGTGCGCGACGATGCACTGATCATCGATACCTGGACGGTCTAAGGGGAGCAGCGGTCATGGCACAAGTAAACATGACAGGAACGACCATAGTGCGGGCCGCTGCCGCTCAGCTTTCTCCCGATCTTGAGAGTGTTGGCGGCACGCTGGTCAAGGTACTGGATGCAATCGACGAAGCGGCCAGCAAGGGGGCTGAGCTGATCGTGTTCCCCGAAACCTTCGTTCCCTACTATCCGTACTTTTCATTTGTCTACCCCGCCGTGGCCTGTGGCGCCGAGCACATACGGCTGTATGAACAGGCCGTGGTGGTACCAGGCCCGATCACTGATGCTGTCGCTGAGCGCGCTCGCACCCTGAGCATCGTCGTCGTGCTTGGCGTTAATGAGCGTGATCATGGCACCCTCTACAATACTCAACTGATCTTTGATAGCGACGGGCGTCTGTTGCTGAAACGCCGAAAGCTCACGCCGACCTACCACGAACGCATGATTTGGGGCCAGGGCGATGCCTCGGGCTTGAAGGTGGTGGATAGCGCCGTGGGCCGTGTTGGCGCCCTGGCCTGCTGGGAGCACTACAATCCGTTGGCACGTTATGCCCTGATGACCCAGCACGAGCAGATCCACTGCAGCCAGTTTCCTGGCTCGCTGGTCGGCCCAGTCTTCGCGGATCAAATTGAGGTGACCATCCGTCACCATGCCCTTGAAGCGGGTTGTTTTGTGGTTAACGCCACCGGCTGGCTAACCGACTCCCAAATCGAATCCATTACCCCCGACACCACGCTACAACGTGCTCTGCGTGATGGCTGTAACACCGCCATTATCTCGCCAGAAGGTAAGCACTTGGCCGAGCCGCTGCGCAAAGGAGAAGGCATCGTCATTGCCGACCTGGATTTCGCCCTGATTACCAAGCGTAAGCGAATGATGGATTCGGTGGGCCACTATGCCCGCCCTGAACTATTGAGCCTAGTCATTAACGATATGCCCGCCCACTGCTGCCAGCCACTGGCCACTTCCGCTCAGGGCCATAATGCCCAAGGAGATGAAGATGCGTAATCTCGCCGATCGCTCACGCTTGTTCACGGAACTTCAAACCCATGGCGTACGCCTGCAGGATGCATCACAAGAGCATGTCAGCCGACGGGGCGGCGCTGGCCCTTCTGACCATCAGGCAATAACCATCGATGGAATCACTATGATGGTGCCCGTCTATACCCAGTCGGCATGGCGTTCACCGTTTAGCGTAGAGTCATGTGATGAAGGGCATCGGCTAACTGAAAACACAATTCCTATGGCCGATATTACCTTTGCAGATACGCCCCACTTCTACGACCTGCAAACCGCTGACGGCGTCCCCTACACGCATATCGCCACATTGCATAGCCGCGATGTACTGGCCACGACGGTACTGCAAACATGCATCCGTTATGAGAGCAGGCGCAAAGCCTGCAAATTCTGCTCGATTGGTCAATCACTCCAAGCCGGGCGCACCATTGCACATAAGTCCCCAAACCAACTGGCCGAGGTGGCTAAGGCTGCTGTCGAGCTCGACGGTGTCAAACATATGGTCATGACTACCGGAACACCAGCCACGCCTGACCGAGGAGCCAGCGTCCTTTGCGAAAGTGCCAGGGCCATCAAAGCGGCCGTGGATCTTCCGCTGCAAGGTCAGTGCGAGCCGCCGAAGGATCCCGTTTGGTATGCCCGCATGAAGGAAACTGGCATTGACAGCCTTGGCATGCATCTCGAAGTGGTCACACCTTCGCTAAGAAAAACGCTGATGCCAGGCAAGGCCGAGGTTGGCATCGAAGAGTATATGCAGGCGTTTCGCGATGCTGTTGACGTCTTTGGCCGCGGGCAAGTCAGCACTTATATTCTTGCCGGGCTCGGGGATACCCGCGAGGCCATTTTAGAAACCTGCCAACACCTAATCGAAATCGGCGTTTATCCCTTTGTAGTGCCGTTCGTGCCGATTAACGGCACGCCATTAGAAGATCATAAGCCGCCCAGCGCCGACTTTATGGAGTCGATCCTGGCGCCGTTGGGCAGACGTCTCAAGCTCGCAGCGTTGCGCTCTAGCGATATCAAAGCGGGCTGCGGGCGTTGCGGTGCCTGTTCAACGTTGTCTGAGTACGAGCGCTAACAGCACGCGAAACGCTTAATAGAGGAGTGCCCGATGATGTCAACATCCGACGCCTATTCGGCCTATTCCAACTACCGGATCAAGTGGGCGAGCCTGCCTTGGGAAACCGATGAAGCACTGGCATTGCGGCGGCGCGTTTTCTGCGATGAGCAGGCAATATTTGATCAGGACGACCGAGATGCCATCGATGACTCAGCCCACCTACTCGTCGCTTTAGGGTGCACAGGAGGATGGTATGAGCAAGTGGTGGGGACGGTGCGTATTCACGAATCAGAACCTGGACTCTGGCATGGTTCGCGTCTTGCTGTTGACCCAGCCTTCCGCGCCCAAGTCCGCCTAGGCTCCACGCTGATTCGGCTGGCCGTCTCCAGCGCTCATGCATTGGGCTGCCAACGCTTTTTGGCCCGGGTACAGGCCCAGAATGAGGCACTTTTTCAACAGTTGCACTGGCGAAGCATTGGAGAGGAGTTAATCCTTGATCGACCTCATGTCGTCATGGAGGCCGACCTTACCCACTACCCCCCTTGCCACTCTCCTCTTAGCGGCTTTGTTCTGCCTGGGCGTCAATGCCAACCTCTCGCTGAGCTGGCGCCTGGGCTGCTTAAGATCCTTTCAGCCCCCACACTGAGACAAGCATCATGAGCCAAAAGCAACGACTCGACCTAACAGAACTGCTCCAGAAAGTGCACGATTATAGTGGTCTTGCCCATAAGGCCGACATCGCGCGGATCGCTCCCAACCTGACAGCACTGCCCGATGGCTGGCACCCCAACGGCGACGATACCGCGGCCATTCCCAGCGGTGAAGGCTACACACTGTTGGCGATAGAAGGGCTACTTACCGCCTTCGTCGCCGAGGATCCTTGGTTTGCTGGCTGGTGTTCGGTGATGGTTAACGTCAGTGATATCGCCGCAATGGGCGGGCGGCCCCAGGCAATCGTCAATGCCCTATGGAGCCATAACCCAGAAAGCGCTGAACTAATTGCCAAAGGCATGCGTGAGGCCGCCGACACCTTCCGCATTCCCATCGTCGGTGGCCACACCAACCTGCGCTCCAATCAGCCGCAATTGGCGGTTGGCATCCTGGGTCGTGCCCACTGCCTGCTGAGCAGTTTTGCGGCGCGGCCTGGGCAATTATTAGTGGCGGCTATCGACCTGCGCGGCGCCTATCAAGCGCCCTATCTGAATTGGAACGCGGCCACAACGGCGCCCGCTGAACGTTTGCGTGGCGACATCGAACTACTTCCCTGTATTGCTGAAGCGGGCTTGGCTATCGCCGCCAAAGATATTAGTCAGGCCGGTCTCCTCGGTACCACCTTAATGCTCATGGAGAGCGCTGATGTAGGTGTGAGCATTAACCTTGACGCCATCCCGAAACCCGAGAAAGTCACTTGGGAGGACTGGTTATGCACCTTCCCTAGCTTCGGTTACCTGCTCACCACGGATAATGAGCACCTCCCCATGCTGCTAGAGCGCTTCCGTGCCCGTGGCATCGCCGCCGCGCAGATCGGCGAGATCGTTTCCTCACCGCAGTTCTGGGTAGAAACCGACAATGATCGCCAGTTGTTCCATGACCTTGCAACGACTCCATTAACTGGGCTGAGTCGCCCCCAAATGCCCATTCCCCAACAGGAGCTTTGAGCATGCCAGCCATACACTTCCACGTTCGCTGGCCAGATGGCAGCGAAGACCAGTGTTACTCACCCTCTACCGTCGTAAAGGAGTACTTCCAGGTCGGCGAGCGTCTCAGCGTCGATGCTTTTGTGGAGCGCGCCGACACAGCCTTAGAGGCGGCCAGCCAGCGCGTCGAACAAAAATTCGGCTTCTTCTGCTCCAGTGCCATGGATCAGTCGACGGTCATCAAGGCCAAAGCCCAGCAGTTTGGCAATAATCCGCAGGACATGGTCGAAATTATCCGCATCGACTAGCACATCAAACATCTCATCAATCGTTGCAAAGAGAGAGCGATATGAAAGACCTACGTAAGCACTATTCTGCCATTATCATCGGTGGCGGTCAGGCGGGGCTATCCGTCAGCCACTACCTTCAACAACAGGCAATCGACCATCTCGTTATAGAGAAACACAGCTTAATGCATAGCTGGCAGACAGCGCGTTGGGATTCATTCACCTTAGTGACGCCGAATTGGCAGTGCCAGCTACCCGATCACCCCTACGACGGGAATGACCCTAAAGGCTTTATGAAACGAGACGACGTCGTCGCTTACCTTGACCGCTTTGCTGCCAAGGTTCAGCCTCCCGCCCTCGAAGGCGTTGCCGTTAATCGCGTCAGTCTGAATAGCAACGGGAAGTACGAAGTGAAGAGTTCCGAGGGTGAGTTTAGCGCGGATCAGGTCGTGGTGGCCTCCGGCGGTTATCATCTCCCTATCATTCCACGTATGGCAGAGCGATTGCCCGATCGGTTGTTCCAGCTACATTCCGCGGAATACCGAAGCCCTGAACAGTTACCCGAGGGGTCGGTGTTGGTGGTGGGCTCCGGCCAGTCTGGCGCCCAGCTTGCCGAAGACCTGCACATTGCTGGGCGAAAAGTCTTCCTCGCCACTGGTGATGCCCCGCGCGTGGCGCGTCAATATCGCGGCAAAGATGTTGTCGAATGGCTTGATGAAATGGGCTACTACGAGATGTCGGTCGATCAGCACCCATTACGTGAGGGAGTAAGAGATAACACCAACCACTATGTTACAGGGCGTGATGGGGGCCGGGAAATCGACCTGCGTAAGTTCGCTCTCGAAGGTATGGAGCTATTCGGGCTATTAGAAGAGTACCGCAATGGGGACTTTATCTTCCGCGATAATTTGAAAGCCAACCTTGATCATGCCGACAGTGTTTACTGCAACATAAACCAGCGAATTGATGCCTATATCGCTTCCCAGGGCATCGAGGCCCCACCAGCGCCCGAGTACACGCCGTGCTGGGAACCGAACCAAGAGCGTTCCGAGCTAAATCTGGCCAACGCAGGGATTAGCACCATTATCTGGTGCATCGGCTTTCGCCCTGACTTTCACTGGCTTGATGCCTCGGTATTCAATGGTCAGGGCCATCCCATACACAAACGCGGTGTCACCCAACAACCCGGCCTCTACTTTATTGGCCTACCATGGCTGCATACCTGGGGCTCTGGGAGGTTCTCTGGTGTGGCGGCTGACGCTGAGTACTTGGTTGAACGCATCAAAGCTTATCAGCGACAACAGGATGCGGCTTTACAACCGCTCTCGGAGCAAGCGTCAGCCTGACGTGGTTCACACTAGCCATTGGGTTGCTATCAGAGGGTTGCTGCATCGTTACTAGGGCTTGTTAACACTCAATAGCATTCACAGCTAATCCACCTTTGGATGTCTCTTTGTACTTATCCAGCATGTCCCTGCCGGTATCCCGCATGGTACGAATCACCTTGTCCAACGAGATAAAATGAGTGCCATCGCCGCGTAATGCCATCTGAGCTGCATTGATCGCCTTTACCGTTGCGATGGCATTGCGCTCGATACAGGGAATCTGAACTAACCCACCCACAGGGTCACAGGTTAATCCTAAATTGTGCTCCAAGCCGATTTCGGCCGCATGCTCGACTTGTTCGGGCGTTCCCCCCATCACATCAGCCAAGCCAGCTGCTGCCATGGCACAAGCCGATCCGACCTCCCCCTGGCAGCCCACTTCGGCGCCGGAGATCGAGGCATTTTTCTTGCACAGAATGCCAATGGCGCCTGCCGCCAGCAAAAAATCCACCACGTTTTTCTCACAGGCGTTGGGCTGAAACTTCATATAGTAGTGTAAGACGGCGGGGATAATGCCTGCGGCGCCGTTGGTGGGCGCCGTTACCATGCGCCCCCCTGCGGCATTCTCTTCGTTAACGGCGAGGGCAAAAATATTCACCCACTCCATCGCTGAAAACGTTGAGGCGATCAGGCAATCGTTCTGCTCTGCCGCTTGAAGATGCTGGTGAAGCAGCTTAGCCCTGCGCTTAACGTTTAACCCGCCCGGCAGTATCCCTTCGTGGGTTAATCCATTGTCGATGCATTCACACATCACTTGCCAGATACGCCACAGTTCGTTTCTGACCTCCTCCTCCGTCCGCCATACTTTCTCGTTTTCCAGCATCAGCCGACTGACACTGAGCTGCTCTTTTTTACATAGCGCCAAGAGTTCGTCTGCCGTATCGAAGTTGTAAGGAATGGTAACGCCACCCAAATCGTCCAGCGGCATATCCACCTGGGCCTGTTCAACCACAAAGCCGCCGCCAACTGAGTAATAGGTATTTTCATACACCAAGTCGCCCTGATGCGTAAAAGCCGCCAGCTTCATGGCGTTAGGGTGGTGGGGCAAACTCTCTTCATGAAAATAAAGATCATTTTTCCAGTCGAAATCGACGTCTATTTGGCGGCCCAGCGGCAATAACTGGCTGTCTTTTAGCGCCTGGATGGCGGGGCCAATCATCGAAGGGTCTATCCTGTCAGGGCGCTCCCCCATTAGCCCCATAATGATCGCGTGATCGGTGGCGTGCCCGACCCCCGTCGCGGATAGCGACCCGTAAAGATGCACCTCCAGGCGTTCCACCTGATCAAGCAGGCGGTGTTCGCGCAGCGTGGCGACATAGTTAAACGCCGCCTGCATGGGCCCGACGGTGTGGGAGCTGGAGGGGCCTACGCCAATCTTGAAAAGGTCGAAGACACTGATAGGCATTGGAACACCTCGTATCGTACAAACAGGTAACCTCAGGCGTTGCCTGAAACGTTTTATGATGTATTGAGCGCAGGCTGACAAGGCATTAATTACTGAACACTACCGTACGCCCGGCGTAAAAAAACACGCGGCGTTCCAAGTGATAGCTGATCGCCCTGGCCAGGGTGAGGCACTCGATATCACGCCCCTTGGCAACCAGATCCTCAGGGTAATGGGTGTGGTCCACAGGCTCGACCCCTTGGGCAATAATCGGCCCTTCATCAAGGTCATTATTAATGTAGTGCGCCGTTGCGCCGACCAGCTTAACCCCTTTTTCATACGCCTGATGATAAGGCTTAGCGCCTTTAAAACCGGGCAGCAGCGAGTGGTGAATATTGATCGCCCGTCCAGCTAATAGCTCACACATGGAAGGTGAAAGCACCTGCATATACCTTGCCAGCACCACCAATTCAGCGTCGGTATCCGCGATGATTTCTCGTACCTGGGCTTCCTGCTGCAATTTCGTCTCGGGGCTGATCGGCAGATAGTGATAAGGCAGACCGTGCCATGTTGCCAACGGCTCCAGATCAGGGTGGTTTGAAATCACCGCTTTAATATCCAGAGGCAGTTGCCCTGTGCGATAGCGATAGAGAAGATCATTCAAACAGTGATCCGCTTTCGAGACGAGGATCACGGTTCCGGTACGTTTACCCGGCGCAGTCAGTTCAAACTGCATGTCGAATTCGCCTGCCCGCGCGGCAAAATCGGCCTGGAAGCTCTCTTCATGGAACCCGTCTAGCTCTGGGCGAAACTCGGCACGAATGAAAAAACGCCCGCCGAGCCGATCATCGAAAGAGTTGAGTTCAGTGATGTAGCACTGCTGCTCTTTTAGAAAGCGTGTGACGACGTCCACCGTCCCCAAGCGGCTTGGGCATTGGGCGGCAAGTATCCAGGTATCGCTCATTCGGCTCATAGTTCATGTATCTC
>TARA_R100001369_G_scaffold87275_3_pt1 | contig 22682 bp, 21 predicted proteins | sample TARA_R100001369 | Tara Oceans TARA_R100001369 (sample SAMEA2621528) | marine metagenome | biome: marine biome (ENVO:00000447); feature: surface water layer (ENVO:00002042); material: "saline water (ENVO:00002010), including plankton (ENVO:xxxxxxxx)" | depth 5 m | reverse complement strand
AATGATTCCGGGCCGCCAAATGAGTTAAGTATTTGCGCTTTCATTGTAGATCCTCGCTTCGATAAAAAGGGATATCGAGATTTCTCGATTTAAACTGTTAAAAAATTTACACGTTTCCTTTGTGATATCAGCCCATAGCAAATCCTCGCTTTTAAAAAAAGAGATATCGGAATTCATCGATATAACCATATAAATGATTACAGCTCTTTCCTTATGATCTCGGCAAGAGCAATGATGGTTTCTTCATTGCGCTTGTAGTAAGTCCACTGCCCGATGCGCCTGACTTCGATCAGGCCCGCTCGTTGCAGAGTTGCAAGATAACCAGACACCGTTGACTGCGATAGTCCGACACCTTCTTGAATGCTACTGACGCAAACACCCACCTCATGAACGTCTCCTTCATCCTGGGGAGGAAAGTTCTTCACGGGATCCTTCAAACCCTTCAGGATTTCAAGGCGCGTACGGTTTGAGAGGGCTTTAAATATTTCGATTAATTCCATGACCTTAACTATATCGATGTTTTTAGATATGTCAATACATGAATCAGGCATTTTTTATTGGTAGCCCAACACACAAGCAATCCTCAAATTTTCAAGCCTCACGAAGAGTATCTAAAAGGATTACTGCCCCCTGTGGCGTGGCGAGAAACGCTAAAGGCGAATGCAGAGCAGGTACTCGAGCATTACCAACGTACATCGGTTGCGCGTGAGCATACAAACAAAAACGGCCACTGTAGCAATTAGCTAAGTGACCATTTTATATGTTCTTGGTCGGAGCGACAGGATTCGAACCTGCGACCTTTGCAACCCCATTGCAACGCGCTACCAAGCTGCGCCACGCTCCGCTGTCTTTATTGGCCGCTACATCTTTGCCTCAAGACGGTGCGTATACTAGCGGTTTCTTGCATAAATGAAAAGCCCTTATAGCGCTTTCTTTTCAAGTATTTGTCACACACCGCTATAATTCTCATCACCCTTTATAGCTTGCGTTGATCGGCTTCAAGCAGCAGATAAGCCATCGCGTCATATACACCGGGGGCCGTTACGATTAAATGATCCGGATAGATATCTTCTGGCACCGCTGAAGGTACTGGGTATAGATGCCCTACTCTCGCGCCGGCTTCACGTGCAACAACCCAGCCTGCAACGAAATCCCAGGGCGAGACACTCTCGTAATACGCATCCAGGCGACCGCAGGCTACATCGCATAAATCGAGCGCTGCAGCGCCATTTCGACGTATGTCTTGGCACTCAAAAAGCACGGCTTCCAACCGCTTCAAAAGGTGCTTACGCTCCTCTTTACGGTAAGGAAATCCTGTACCCACCAAGGTGTGTGCCAGTGAATCTGCACTACTGGGCTGTATAGGTTTGCCATTGCATAAAGCCCCTGAGCCTTCTGCAGCACTAAAGGTCTCACCTAAAAAGGGTGCATGAACAACGCCCACCTTGGCGACGCCCTCTTCCATCCAGCCAATGGAAACCGCTACGTGGCGAAGCCCTTGAGCAAAATTAACAGTGCCATCAATAGGATCCACCACCCACAGCTTAGGTGCCGTTTCATGTAAAGCGCTTTCTGGAGCAAGCTCTTCACTCAGCCGCGCTTCACCCGGAAAGTGCTCCTCCAGGCGTTGACTAATAAGCTTGTCCACGGCCACATCCACGTCGGTGACCAACTCATTATCCTTTTTTAAGCGCTGGGCAAAGTCTTGCTCCTCCCGCGCCTTGATAATCATCTGCCCAGCTTCTTCGGCAATAGCGATAGTAATTTCAAGACGTGCGGCTAGTGTGTGGTCGCTCATTGAATCTCCCTTTAGGACGCGATGATACTGTGAGCTTCTACCATAAGCCGCCGGGATGTAATTTTCGAGTCATACCGACTTGTGCTTGCAATGGTTAACGCAATACGTCTACCAATACATCCACCACGATGCGCGTAGCGGCTTCAATTAGCACCACATCGGCACCAACACGCTCCCACTCATAGCCTGGGTAGCGCGGCAATTGAGATGCTAACTGGCCGTCAAAACGCTTGGCGATACCTGGGGGCAAAGGTTTGCCACGCTCAAGATTACGCTGAATACCTGGCGGTAGCGATTCAGCTCGTGGTGCGTCATGCCGGCGTAGCAGTTGGCGTAGCTCACGTTCGTTAATACGTGGCAAATCAACCCGCTCATCGCGGGAGTGGCTAGGTCGATTAGATTCATGCTGCTGGTGCTGGCCCTTATCACGGGCACCGTGGGCCGGGGCATGGTCAGGCTGAGCAAAGGCTGCGCTATTAACTAGCAATGCGCCAAGCGCGCTTATGGCAATCAATTTGATGGGCTTCACTGTAAGCTCCTCGCTTAAGGTCAGTGCTAGGAGTGTACTGGATGAATAAGCACGAAGTGTGGAATTAAAAAGGAGCCGAAGACCCCTTACAAAATAAATATATATAAGCGAATATCAGTCACGGCAGCTTGCAGGCAAGAAACGCGTAGGAATAGCATTAGACGCAGCGGGGCGGCACACCCACTCTACAGATCCACTATTATTATCGTTATCTTCATTTACTTTAGGCTCGAAAACTAGCCGCGTGCCAACTAAAGCATCTACAACACCTTCACTATTCATAGTCACTACGATTCCACCGCCTTGCCCATCTAACGTTTTTACATTCACACTATTTACATAGCTTCCTTGGATTTGATCGGCAGCAGACAAACCAGCTTCATCATTACCTTCAGGCCAATCACCTATTGTCATATAGTATTCAGAGACTGCTGTCTTAGCTGATGATGCAAGACTAATGGCCTCACTCACCTGAGCCCGACCCACATAGTTTTGATACTGCGGCACAGCAATAGACGCCAATACACCAATAATCGCGACGACGATCATCAGCTCAATCAGCGTGAAACCGCCTTGGGTGGTGTTACGAGAAATTGGCTGTGCAGCATTCTGCATGAAGGCATCTCCTGTGGGGTGAAGGAAAAGCCTTTTTAAGGATCATAAATCCTTAAAAAGAATTAAGAATCATTGAAAGTAAACTAGCTTACATGATCTAATTTTACAACGAATTCTATTAACATTACCGGCTTAGCTGACTACCACTTGAACTACGTCGACGTGAAAGGATTAGTCATTTCATCCCTGTTAACGCTAGTTAATGGTACGAGTAACACGCTTATATCGATGTAAAACAGGTTTTTTGATGAGCCAGCCCCCCTTTGAGTCGACTTTAAGCCACACCTCCGCACGTGGTGACCTGCGCGGCATTTCCCTGCGCTTGGTCAAGCACGGCTTGCTGACCGACGCCCAGGCAGCAGCAGCGGAAACAACCGCGTCTGACTTGGAAATATCGTTACTTCAGCATGTGATCGAAAGCGGCTTGGTCGACCCTAACAAAGCCACACTGGCGGCTGGCTGGGAGTATGGGCTTCCAGTCATTAACCTGGAGGCGGTGCGGCTTACCTCACTGCCCCTCGCTGCAGACTATCCTGTCAAAGTACTGCAGAGCCTTAACGTTTTGCCATTAGTGCGCCACGGTCATCGCCTCACGGTGGCGGTGCCCTACCCCGCCACATTGACGCAACTAGATGAATTGCAGTTTGCAACAGGCCTGAGCATTGAAGGCATCCTCGCGCCCGTTGATCAAATCAGTGTCGCTCTCAATAGCTACCTTGCTCAAAACGGGCGCGGCATGCTGGATGAGCTGGACGATATTGACGATGTGGTCAGCTCGCTGAGCATTATGCAGAACAACGGCGGTAACGACGTACCGCTGGAAGAGTCTTCCCAAAATAGCGAAGATGCACCCATCGTTAAATTTGTGAACAAAATTCTGCTAGATGCTATCCGCCGAGGCGCCTCCGATATCCATTTCGAACCTTACGAAGCGCTTTACCGAGTACGCTTTCGGGTTGATGGAATGCTCATAGAAGTGGCACGGCCGCCATTCGCCATGCGCAATCGTATCGCGGCCCGGCTAAAAATCATGGCCCGCCTTGATATTTCCGAGCGCCGCCTACCTCAGGATGGCTCGATAAAACTCAAGCTTTCGCGCACCCGCTCCCTCGAGTTCCGGGTTAATTCGCTGCCTACTGTCTATGGTGAAAAGTTGGTGCTGCGAATATTAGACCCTACCGCAGTACAGCTAGGTATTGAGCAACTTGGATTTACCGACGAACAACGGCGCCATTATGAGCACGCTTTAAAACAACCCCAAGGCATGATTCTAGTAACCGGCCCTACCGGTAGTGGTAAAACCGTTTCGCTGTATACCGGCATTAATATTCTTAATAAAGTGGAACGTAATATTTGCACCGCCGAAGATCCGGTTGAAATCAAAGTCGCCGGTATCAATCAGGTGAACGTATTACCTAAGATCGGCCTCGATTTTGCCAGTGCGTTAAGGGCGTTTTTGCGCCAAGACCCCGATGTGGTCATGGTGGGCGAGATTCGTGACCTTGAAACAGCCGAAATTGCCGTCAAAGCGGCTCAGACAGGCCACTTGGTACTTTCCACGGTGCATACCAACTCGGCAGCTGAGACACTGACTCGACTGGCTAATATGGGCGTCTCTTCGTTTAATATCGCCAGCGCCGTTAGCTTGATTGTTGCCCAACGGCTGGCTCGCAAACTATGCACACACTGCAAAGAGCCCATTGACATTCCCCACGAGGCGCTGCGCAAAGAAGGCTTTAGTAGCGAAGACATCCATCAGGCAACGATCTACAAACCGGTGGGTTGCAAGCACTGTACCCACGGTTATAAAGGTCGAATTGGCATTTATGAGGTAGTGCCGATCACCGAAGCGATGCGTCAACTAATTATGCGTGATGCCAATGCCTTAGATATTGATCAACAGGTGCGCAAGGAGGGCTATCCAAGCCTTCACCGCAGTGGGTTATTGAAAGTCATGCAGGGTATTACCAGCCTGGAAGAGGTTAACCGAGTGAGCAAGGAGTAAGGCATGGCTAAAACGGCACGTCGACGCCAAACGCCCACCATCAAGCTAGCGCGCTGGAAATGGATCGGTAAAGGCCCTCAGGATAGAGCACTAAGCGGTGAGATGATTGGCCGCAGTAAAGCCGAAGTAGCCGCTGAACTCACCAAGCAAAATATCGTTATCCGCCGGATTAGTAAAAAAGCCAACCTAGGCGGCAACGGCCGAATTAACCCCAACGACGTTATGGTCTTTGCGCGCCAGATGGCCACAATGGTTCGCGCCGGTATCCCCATGCTACAGGCGCTTCAAGTGGTGGCAGAGAGCCTAAAAAAACCTGCTATGGTTGCCCTAATGCAACAGATGATAAGCGATGTATCATCGGGCTCCAGCTTCTCTGATGCATTGAACCGTCACCCCAAACACTTTGATCGCCTGTTTGTTAACCTAGTCAGCGCTGGCGAGCAGTCAGGTGCGCTGGATCAAATGCTTGATCGTCTTGCGACCTATAAGGAAAAGGTTGAGTCGCTGAAAGCGCGAGTAAAAAAAGCGCTTTGGTACCCCACCACCGTTATGACGATCGGCATTGCAGTAACCATGCTGCTGTTGATTAAAGTAGTGCCTGAATTTGAAAGCATGTTCCAGAGCTTTGGCGCTGAACTTCCAGCACTGACCCAGTTGACCGTGAATTTATCCGAGCTTGCCCAGCGTTATTGGCTAGAGGCACTCGGCGCAGCGATTGTCGCCATGCTCCTGCTCAAAATAAGCATTCAGCGCTCGCCTAATGTCGCCTACCGCATGCACGCACTGCTGCTTCGGCTACCGGTCATTGGCGACATCGTGCATAAATCCGCGATCGCGCGCTTTTCTCGCACGTTAGCGACGACCTTTGCCTCCGGTGTACCGCTCGTAGAAGGCTTAGATACCGCCGCCGGTGCCACTGGCAATAAAGTGTACGAACGCGCGGTGGTACAAACGCGCCAGGACGTAGCCACCGGGCAACAGCTACACTTCGCCATGCGGATGACCAACCGCTTTCCCCCTTTGGCAATCCAAATGGTTAGTATCGGTGAAGAAGCGGGGTCGCTGGATGCCATGCTTAATCGTGTTGCCGATTACTACGAAGAAGAAGTCGACAATAAGGTCGATGCTCTTACCTCGCTCATGGAGCCGGTGATTATTGTAGTACTGGGCGTGCTCGTTGGCGGTGTGGTTGTCTCTATGTACTTACCCATCTTCAACTTGGGCGCAGCCCTCTAAGCACCAAATGCTTAAAAAACGCTAATTTCTAGAAACCTAAGGAGTTCCATGCATCACCCTCCGTTTATCCTGTGGTTAATCGTTTTATTGATTGGGCTATGCCTGGGCAGTTTTCTAAATGTGGTGATTACGCGCCTGCCGGTGATGCTGATGCGTGGCTGGCGTAATGAAGCCCGCGAAGCACTTGAGCTTAGCGCTGAACACTCACCACGCTTTAATTTGGCCACACCAGGCTCTATGTGTCCACGCTGTGAAGCCCCCATTGCATGGCACGACAACCTGCCACTGATTGGCTGGATAAAGCGCCGTGGCCGCTGCGCTGAGTGCCTAATGCCGATTAGCGTTCAATATCCTCTGGTAGAAGTAGCCGGTGGCTTACTGGCCATGGCGGTGCTAGCGCTCCACGGGCTTACGGCAGAATCAGTCTTCGTTTACGGGGTCTGTCTGATGCTGTTAGTGCTCGCCGTGATCGACTTTCGCACCCAGCTTCTCCCCGACATCATCACCCTCCCCTTGCTTTGGGCAGGGTTACTGTTTCAGCTCCTCTTCCAGCCACTGATGCTGCCAAGTGCCGTTATCGGCGCAATGGTAGGCTATCTTTCACTGTGGAGCTTTTATTGGCTATTCAAACTGGCCACCGGCAAAGAGGGTATGGGCTATGGCGACTTTAAGCTGCTAGCAGCGCTAGGCGCCTGGCTGGGTTGGAGTTTTTTACCGCTAATGTTGATACTTTCCGCAGGGCTTGGGGCTATTGTCGGGCTAGTTGCCCAGGCCTACTCACCTAACCTACGCGGCACACCGTTTCCCTTCGGCCCTTTTCTCGCCCTCGCCGGCTGGGTGGCGTTGTTAGTCGGTGATGAAATAATGGCAATGTATCTCAACCTGCTTATGTAAAATTGAGCCATGTGAACTTTGGCCATGTGAAACGTGGCCCTATAAACTTTAGCTATATGAGGCAGCAGATGATTATTGGATTAACGGGTGGCATTGGATCGGGAAAATCGACCGTCGCTCGCGCCTTTGAAACGCTTGGCGCTGCCTGGGTCGATGCCGATGATGTCGCCAGGGAAATAGTCTTACCTGAAGAACCGGCGCTGCTAGCCATTAGAAATCGTTTCGGTGATCAGGTCATGCACCAGGATGGCACGCTTAATCGCGCCGCCCTGCGCGAGATTATTTTTAACGATCCAGAACAACGCCAGTGGCTAGAATCCATCACACACCCCAAAATAAGGGAGCGGCTAATGCAGCATTTAGAGCGGCTCAAAGCCCAGGGAGCGCCTTATGTGCTGCTTGTGTCACCGTTACTGTTTGAGTCGGGTCAAAACACGCTAGTAAACCGCGCGGTGGTTGTCGATGTGCCCCACGCGCTACAATTATCGAGAACCCAACAGCGTGATGGGGTGAGTGAAAGCCAGGTGCGTGCTATTCTCGCCGCCCAACTTTCCCGCGAACAACGGCTAGCAAAAGCAGATGACGTGATAGATAACAGCGGTGACCACGCCAGCATGATGGAACAAGTGGCACGGCTTGATGAACGCTACCGTCGACAGCTTAACTACTGAGATATCGCACTTGTTAACGCAATTGGAGTTTTTTTATGGCTCGCCCTGCAAACGATTCCCCGCTAGAAGTTAATTGCCCGCAGTGCGCTAAGCGCGTGCCCTGGTTACCAGAAAGCACTTACCGCCCTTTCTGCAGTAAGCGTTGCCAACTATTAGATTTGGGTGCCTGGGCAGATGAGTCACACCGCATATCGGGCGAATCCGCCATGGATGAGGCTGATATAGAAACCTTACTAGCGCAAGCCGACAAAGATGCACCACTGACCTAGCTTTTACTAAAACTGACTTAACGAGCACTGACACTGACTATGGCCGAGATAAACGCTAACTCATCATCGCCTTCGGCCTATCATCTGCTGCTTCAACTGGAGCAGCAGTTTGATCATCTAATTGCAACCATTGAAGCCGCCGTTTCACTATACGAACAGCAACTACCGGCAACTTGGCTCTTTCATCAAACGACGCCGTCTAGCGATTGGTTGCGTAAAGCCCTGTTCGATATGTGGCATGAGCAGGATCAAGATGGCCGTGAAACTCGCAACTATATTGCCGTAGTAGCCGCTAATGACGAGCTACTAATGGCAATAGACACTGTAAATCAAGCCAAAGTCAGTTTTAGTGACCAACTACAACATATCAAACAGGCATTTCCCCAAACACTTAGCGATGCAAAAAGTCGCTTACCGCAACGCCACCCTCACGTTGATGAAGTGTTACGACGCAATGGGCTTGCCCGTTTACATCTTAAACAGAGCTGGCGGCAGCTACCTATCGCACAAGCGCCTGTCTCACGCATTCGCTTTGCTTGGTACAGTAGCGGTCGCTCTATTAAACGCCTGTCGGTGCAAGAAGCTGAACATAAGCTTTTGCAGCTTGATACTGACGCACCGCATATTCGTATCCAGCTACGCAAGCTAGCCGGTATCCCAAGCGGCGAAGTGCTTGCCCAGGTACAAACTCAGGCCCCGCTGATGCGGGCAAACCTGTTTTTTACCGAACCACTCGACGATGGGCATACACGACGGGCACTAAATGCCGCCATGCCTATTTTTGTGCCTGACAATAACCAGCGGCTGCCCCACATTAACCTGCCTACGCCAGAGCCTCCTATTACCCGCACACGGGCAAGGCGACGCGATGAGAAACTAGAGCAGGATGTATTTCTAACGAGTTTGAGGGTTTATCGCTACCGTTAGCATAAAGGCACCTGTAAAGGCTTCTACGGTGTTTTGGAGGTGCTAGCTGCAGGCACTACATCCTGCTGCCACACCCCATAGCCAAGCAGCGCTTCGATCAGCTCGGCCAGGTCGTAATGATCCACACCATACTCGCTCAACAAAGCTTCAAAGCGCTGTTTAAAAATACGCTCCCGCTCTTGTTGCTGTTCCTCCTGCTGGCTTTCTAAATCTTCTTGCTCTAATGCCGCAAGCGAGCGTACCGGCGGGCCTGTCGGTATATCGAAACCGCTCTCTGGGTCATCTAATTGACGTAAAGCCTGCGCAAAGGCATCGTCTAATTCACGAAATTTACGCAGCTTTTCACGCTCATCTACCGGCTTTTGAACCTTTTGATATTTCATCGATGTTTCATTTACACCTTGCTTGAAATGGTCGATATGACTGCCAATGTCGCTTTTTTGGCAAAAACTGTGCACAAACGCGTAAAGCTAACGAGCAAACTTGCCTTTGCCACCCAATTACCAGCATAAAGGCATCACCATTAGGTATATGAGGGTAACCCACACATTTATCAAACACGTCACAGTCAGCGACAACGCATTAATTGATGCCTCGCATCAACATTACCCACAAGTAGCCTGAATAGAGATTCCACTCTCATCAGTAGGCTGAACTTTTTCCTTTCAGCTAGGTTACCAACACTAACGCACTGGGAGAGTGCATTACAGGCCAGATAAGCACGACCTGTATGATTCACGCATTAGAGGCCAGATAATGTTCAACGCGATGACACGAGCTGAGATCTGGCTGCAGGACACACTTGATAAGCCACTCGGTATTGAAGACCTTGCAAATCACATAGGGTATTCATCTTCCCAAGTTCGGCGCCAATTTCGCCAAAGCTTTGACATCTCACCTAGCGCCTACCGTGAAATAAGGCGATTGGAGCGCGCAGCGGTGTTGCTAGGGCTTACTCCTCTCAATATAGCGCAAATTGCGATACGTTGCGGGTACCATAACCACTCGTCGTTTTCCCGGGCATTTCAACGTCGCTATCAGTTGAGTCCGCGCAGTTTTCGACAAGCCCTGAAAACCGCACTCATTCAACCAAAACCGCATCCTGTTTTTAACACGCGCATCGAAAAAAGCAATGACCGCCAAATGATCCTAATGCGCCTCTACAAAGCTCCCAAGCATATTAAGGGGCTAGGGGATGCCAGCTATCATAATAAGCAGCTAGCGTGCTTACAGGCGCGCCTGAGACTATCAACGACCATCATTGCACTGCCCGACATACTCGCAGATAAGGTTAATGTACTTAATCGTAAATCTTTTCATTCATACCGTACCGACTTTGGTCTTTACCTATCGGATACGGACAATGCACAAGACATTGCGTTACCAGTGCCCTACCGGCGGGTCGACATTCCCCCCCATCACTACGCGAGCACGTGCTTTGACGACTTAGCTGATCTAAATAGCGCTTTGATGCATGCCATCATGTATCTACTTCACAAGCAAAACGCCTGTCACGTTAGCGGCCACCCTCCGCAGGTATTATGGAAAGCGAACCATTTAGAACTTCGCATCCCCTTAATAGCCTAGCAGTGATGATCACGTCTTAGCGATATAGCTGAACACAGGGCAATAAAAAACCGGCATTTCTGTACAGAAATGCCGGTTGTTAACTAACTTAGTCTTCCATGCGCTCCAACCAAGATTCGACGGTTTCATCGCCATACTGATCTTTCCAGCTACGCAGGCCTTTATGGTTGCCGCCACGAGTCTCAATGACTTCCCCAGTTTTAGGGTTTTTGTAAATTTTAAGACGACGCTTACGACGTGCATTGCCACTGGCTGTGGTTTTAGCCGTACGTTGGTCAGCAGCCGGATCCAATAAGGCAATGACATCGCCTGGGCGCTTGCCAAACTCAGTCATTAGCGCTTCAAGTTTGGCCTTAAATTCCAACTCGCTTTTTAGACGCTGGTCGCCTTCTAAGCGCTGCAAATCTTCCTGAAGCTGTTTTAGCTGCTGTTCTTTTTGGATATATTCGTTAAGTAATGACATCGGAGTTCCTTTAATAGCTTATCCAACTGAATGGGACTCAGCTGAATGGGATCTAACTGAGGTGCAGATTGACAACCTTGACACCCACTAGTTCAGAATGCAGGGACATTATTCCTGTAAAAAGAGTAACTGACAACAGTCTAGTTGATTTTCACTCAATTACTAATCGTTTTTTTAAAGCTCAATTGCTGTTTAAAGAGTTTAACCCTAATAGAATACGGCGACTATACACACCTACCTGTAGAGCTATTACCAGCACTCAACCACTACAAACAAAAACGCCGCCCATAAGGGCGGCGCATTTACAAACCAATAACTAATCGATAATTAGTCTTGGCCCATCTGCTGCTTGATCAAATCACCGATGGTGGTCGGGCCACCTGCAGTTTCCGGCTCTTGCTCACGCATCTTCTTCAGATTCTGACGCGTATCGTCTTGGTCTTTCGCTTTTACCGACAGATTGATCTGACGGCTCTTGCGATCAACACTCACGATACGAGCTTCTACGCTGTCACCTTCGTTCAGCACATTACGCGCATCTTCTACACGGTCAGCACTGATTTCTGAGGCTTTCAGCACAGCGATAACGTCAGTCGCCAATTCAACTTGCGCTTCTTTGGCATCAACTTCAATGACACGACCGGTTACGATGCTGCCCTTATCGTTGACTGACAGGTACTCAGCAACGGGGTCAGAATCCATCTGCTTGATGCCCAGCGAGATGCGCTCACGCTCTGGATCAATAGACAGGATAACGGCTTCAGCTTCGTCGCCTTTCTTAAAGCTGCGTACGGCTTCTTCGCCAGTATCAGTCCAAGAAATGTCAGACAAGTGAACCAGACCGTCAATACCGCCTTCTAGGCCGATAAAGATACCGAAGTCAGTAATTGACTTGATGGTGCCGGAAACCCGGTCACCCTTGTTGTAGTCTGTATTGAAGGTTTCCCACGGGTTAGCAGTGCACTGCTTGATACCCAGAGAAATACGACGACGCTCTTCGTCGATATCCAACACCATGACGTCAACATCATCGCCCACTTGAACGACTTTAGACGGATGGATGTTTTTGTTAGTCCAGTCCATTTCAGAAACGTGAACCAGACCTTCAACACCCTCTTCCAGCTCGGCAAAGCAGCCGTAGTCAGTCAGGTTAGTGACGACCGCATGCACTTTCATGCCTTCCGGATAACGCTCTTTAATGTTGACCCACGGATCTTCGCCCAACTGCTTCAGACCCAGTGAAACGCGATTACGCTCACGATCAAACTTCAGAACTTTGACGTTGATCTCATCGCCAACGGCAACGATTTCGGACGGATGCTTAATACGCTTCCACGCCATGTCTGTAATGTGCAGCAGGCCGTCAACACCACCCAGGTCTACGAAAGCGCCGTAGTCTGTCAGGTTCTTAACGATACCTTTGATCTGCTGACCTTCTTGCAGAGTTGCCAGCAGCGCTTCGCGCTCGGCACTGTTCTCTGCTTCCAGAACCGCACGACGTGATACTACAACGTTGTTGCGCTTCGGATCGAGCTTAATGACTTTAAAGTCCAGCTCTTTGTTTTCCAGGTGCGCAGTGTCGCGAACTGGACGAACGTCAACCAACGAGCCCGGCAAGAAGGCACGGATAGAGTCAACTTCAACAGTGAAGCCGCCTTTAACCTTACCGTTAATAACGCCTTTAATGATTTCGTCTTTCTCGAAGGCTGCTTCAAGAATCTTCCAAGCTTCTGCGCGCTTGGCTTTTTCACGAGACAGACGCGTTTCACCGAAACCATCTTCTACGGCTTCAAGTGCAACGTGCACGTCGTCACCGATAGCGATGTTCAGATTACCGTGCTCATCGCGAAATTGTGACGCAGGGATCTGACCTTCAGATTTCAGACCAGCGTTGACAGTAACCCAGTCACCGTCAATGTCGACAACCTGAGCCGCGACAATAGCGCCTGGCTCCATGTTGATGTCGTTAAGAGACTGTTCAAACAGCTCAGCAAAGCTTTCGCTCATGGTGTTCCTACGTAATTACGTTGTTGAGGCATAAATGCCTTCTCCGCACCACCAGCAAGTGCGGGCCTAATGTCACTCAGCCTTTGGGGGTGTTAACGCTGGTTAGACCTGACCGGGCTCACCGATGTGAGTTTAGTGCCCTGCCACGTCGTGACACCTATCCAAAAGCGCCGCAAGGGAGAATCACACGCCGCTTACCAGCCCTCTTTGGGCGAGCAGTTCGGTCAGTCGATCAACCACTTCCGGTATGCTCAGGCGCGTGGTATCAAGCGTAATGGCATCATCTGCCGGCTTGAGAGGAGCCACACTGCGCTGCGTGTCGCGTGCATCGCGTGCCTGAATCTCCTTTAAAAGACTCGAAAGACTAGCATCCACCCCGGCTTCCTGCAACTGCAGATAGCGTCGACGCGCCCGTTCATCGGCGCTGGCGGTTAAAAAAATCTTCAGCGTAGCGTCAGGAAACACCACGGTTCCCATGTCACGGCCATCCGCCACTAAGCCCGGCGCTTGGCAAAAATCGCGCTGGCGCTGTAGCAGAGCTTGGCGCACCGCGGGCAGTGCCGCCACTTGAGAAGCTCGCTCGCCGGCCTGTTCGGTGCGAATTACCTGGCCAACATCTTCACCTTCAAGCAGCGTACGTGGCTGGCCCTCTTCAACAGGAAACGCCACATCCAGCTGTTCTGCCAAACGTGCCAGGCCCAACTCATCGTCAACGGCTACGTTGTGCTTAACCGCCGCTTGAGCCGTCAGTCGATAAAGCGCGCCACTATCGAGCAGATGCCAACCTAGGCGTTCTGCCACCAAACCACTGATGGTGCCTTTACCAGCACCGCCAGGGCCATCAATGGTGACAACGGGAGCAACGGCAACACGATCATTCATGCGCGCCCTCCACGCTAACGCCCATGCCAATGCGCGTGGCTAATTCGACAAAGTCAGGGAAAGAGGTCGCCACATTGGCGCAGTCTTCAATCACAATTTCGGCACTTGCGCGTAGCGATGAAATCGCAAACGCCATGGCAATCCGGTGATCGCCCAGACTATCGACACGCCCGCCGCCGTAGCTCGCTTTTTGCCCATCGCCATTGCCGACAATATCAATGCCGTCTTCTACGACGGTGTGCTGCACACCTAACACGGCCAAGCCATCAGCCATGGCCTGAATGCGATCAGACTCTTTGACTCGTAGCTCATCAGCGCCTCTAAGACGGGTTACGCCTTCAGCGTTAGCGGCGGCAATAAACAGTGCGGGGAATTCATCAATCGCTAACGGCACTTGATCTTCGGGGATATCAATGCCTTTCAGCGGCGCATAGCGGATACGAATATCGGCCACCGGCTCACCGCCCACTTCGCGCTCATTCTCTAGCGCTAAATTCGCCCCCATCAGGGTAAGAATATTGATTACGCCAATCCGAGTAGGATTAATGCCGACGTGCTCAAGGGTAATATCAGCGCCTGGGGTAATGGCAGCTGCCACTAAGAAGAAGGTTGCGGATGAAATATCCGAAGGCACATCAATGGGGCCTGCAATGAGCTTACCGCCCCCTTTGAGCCAGCAGGTATCGCCCTCACGGGAAACCGCGTAGCCAAAACCATTGAGCATACGCTCGGTGTGATCGCGGGTCGGTGCAGGTTCGCTCACCCGAGTTTCGCCTTCAGCGTACAGCCCCGCCAGCAACAGGCAAGATTTAACCTGGGCACTGGCCATGGGCATATCGTAATGAATGCCTTTAAGCTTGGCGCCACCGCGAATCTTCAAGGGCGGGCGCCCGGCCTCAGCAGTATCAATGGTTGCGCCCATCAAGCGCAGCGGGTCAGCCACGCGCCCCATAGGCCGTTTAGTCAGTGACTCATCGCCGGTCAACTCGCTATCAAACGCTTGGCCTGCAAGCAGTCCTGAAAAAAGCCGCATGGCGGTGCCCGAGTTACCCACATAGAGCGGGCCTGCAGGGGCTTTTAAGCCATGCATACCCACACCGTGAATGGTCACACGGCCCTGGTGCGGCCCTTCGATCGCCACACCCATTTCACGAAACGCCTGCAGGGTCGCCAGACTATCCTCACCTTCCAGAAAGCCTTTTACTTCAGTGACACCCTCAGCCAGCGCGCCTAGCATAATGGAGCGGTGGGACATGGATTTGTCGCCAGGTACGCGTAAACGCCCCTGGGCTTGACCGCCCGGCTGCACACGGTAGGTAACCTTACCTTGTGGTTGCATATGATATTCCGCCTGATAACTGGTTTTGTTCAATAAAGAGTCGAAATAGTGCCGGGCGTGGCTCGCCCGATCAAAGGTGGCAATCAGCGCATCGCTGTCACCGACTTCTACCGCATGACGCAACCGAGAGAGCCCCGCTTCAAAATCATCCAGCGATGCTAAAACCGCCTGCTTGTTGGCAATAAAAATATCTCGCCACATCACCGGGTCGCTTCCCGCGATACGGGTAAAGTCGCGAAAGCCGCCCGCTGCGTAACGAAAAATATCCAGCCGCTCATCCTGACGCGCAAGCGTATCCACCAGCGAAAATGCCAGCAAGTGCGGCAAATGGCTGGTACGCGCCAACACTTGGTCATGGCGCTCTACGTCCATTTCCAGCACATCGGCACCACAGGCCTCCCATAAGCAGCGCACGCGCTGCAAAGCCTCACGGTCGACGTTCAGCTCAGGTGTCAAAATAACCTTGTGGTCTACATACAAACGCGGATTCGCCGCTGCCACACCGCTTTTTTCTGAGCCGGCAATAGGGTGCCCCAGCACCATATTAGTGGGTACTTGGCCAAATACACGCTGAGCGCAGGCGCGGATAGTCGCCTTGGTACTACCGACATCGGTAATCACAACGTCAGCCGACGCGTTAGGTAGCGCTTCGGCCAAACTTGCCATCACGCTCTCCATGGCAAGCACCGGCACTGCCAGCACTACCATGGTGGCATCATTGACTTGCTCAGCTAGCTGGGTACCGCCTGAGTCGATCAGCCCCATCACAATACCGCGAGCAATCTCACTGTCATCAGGATCACAGGCAGCAATTTGCCCCTGAAACCCGGCCGCGCGCAGCGCTGCCGCTAGCGAACCACCAATCAATCCCAGACCAACAATCAATAGACGTGATTCACGACAGCCTGATATTTTAACGCCGTCTTCGACCATTAATGTCACAGCACGCCTATGGGGTAAGAACCCAGCACGCGTAGATCCGCCGCCCGCAGCTGTACCTCCTCAAGCACTGCCGCGACCTTGGGCTCATCACGATGGCCTTTAAAGTCGATAAAAAAGACGTAGTTCCACACACCCGTGCGCGAAGGACGTGTTTCAAGGCGCGTTAAATCAATTTGGTGTCGATGAAACGGCTCCAGCAACGCATGCAGCGTCCCCGGCTGGTTGCGCATGGCAACCACAATAGAGGTTTTATCCTCTCCCGCCATGGGCACATCCTGGTTGCCAATAATCAAAAATCGCGTGGAGTTATCCGGGCTGTCTTCAATTTTTTCGGCAATGTGCTCAAGCCCATAAAGCTTGGCCGCCATATCACCTGCAATCGCTGCACTATGCCACTCGGTTTTGACTAACTTGGCCGCTTCCGCATTAGAGGAAACCGGCACGCGCTCGGCATGGGGATAGTGAGCATCCAGCCATTTACGGCACTGGGCAAACGACTGCGGGTGCGAGTAGATACGAGAGACCTTATCGCGGCGCGTCGTTTCACTGACCAACAAATGGTGGTGAATACGCAGTACTACTTCGCCACAAATTTTAATCGAGGAATCCATAAAGGTGTCCAGGGTGTGATTAACCACCCCTTCGGTGGAGTTTTCCACCGGCACGACGCCGTAGTGTACGGCTCCCGCCTCTACTTCACGAAATACCTCGTCGATGGCCGCCATGGGCAGGCTAACAGCGCTTTCACCAAAGTGCTTGAGCGCCGCCTGTTGCGTAAAGGTACCTTCAGGTCCTAAGTAAGCAACTTTTACCGGCTGCTCAAGCGCCAAACACGCCGACATGATTTCGCGAAACAGCCGCGCCATCTCTTCTGAATCAAGCGGCCCCTTATTCAACGCCATAATGCGCCGAAGCACCTGAGCCTCTCGTTCAGGGCGATAAAACACCGCATCTTCATCTTCAGCTAGCTTGACATGGGCCACCTGCTGGGCACAGCTGGCGCGTTCACTGATCAGGTTCAGAATATCGCTATCGAGCTGATCGATACGCTGGCGCAACTCATCCAGATTGATCGACGTGTCGGACATGGTGATTAGCCCCTTGTTTTTTCAAAATCGGCCATAAATGCAATTAAGGCATCTACCGCAGACTCAGGCACCGCGTTGTAAAGGCTGGCACGCATACCGCCCACGCTGCGGTGACCTTTCAAATTAAGCAGCCCCGCCGCATCGGCCTGCTGTAAAAACGCTTTATCCAGCGCCGAGTCGGCCAGCACAAAGGGCACGTTCATGCGCGAACGGTTGGCGTTAGCAATTGGATTGCTATAAAGCTCGCTGGCATCAATCGCTGCGTAAAGTTTATCGGCCTTACGCTGATTGATAGCGTCCATCGCCGCCAATCCGCCAATATCATCCTTCAGCCACTGAAATACCAGCCCGGCTAAATACCAGGCGTAAGTGGGGGGCGTATTGACCATCGAACCAGCGTCCGCCAGCATTTGATAATCAAATAGCGAAGGTATATTGGCCTGGGCTTTGCCTAGCAGGTCGTCACGCACCACCACCAGCGTTAACCCGGCGGGGCCAATATTTTTCTGTGCCCCAGCATAGATCACGCCAAATTCGCTAACGTCGATGGGCCCAGACAAGATATTTGACGACATGTCGCACACCAGCGGCACGTGAGCGCCATCGGCACGCTGAATCTGCGGCGTATAGTCAAATTCCAAGCCGCCAATTGTCTCGTTAGAGGTGTAGTGCAAATAGGCAGCATCTGCGCTCACCCGCAGTTCGTCTTGTGCGGGCACCGCCGTATGGCCGTTGGACTCACTACTGGCAACCACATGGCAATCAAAACCAAGGTGCTTGGCCTCATTGAGCGCCTTCTTGCCCCAGATGCCGGTCTGAATAAAATTGCCTCTACCGCCTTGCCCCAACAGGTTCATCGGCAGCATGGCAAACTGCAAGCTGGCTCCGCCCTGCAGAAACAGCACGCGATAGTTGTCCGGCACGCCCAGCAGATGACGAAAGTCGGCTTCGGCACGCTCTGCAATGGCGATAAATTCATCACTGCGGTGGCTCATTTCCATCACGGAAAGACCGCGCCCCTGATAGTCCAGTAACTCCTCTCGAGCGCGTTCCAGTACGGCTACCGGCAGGGCCGCTGGCCCTGCGCAGAAATTATAGTGACGTGTCATCAGTCCCCGTTTCCTGTGCATCATCGGATGTTTCATTCGCCTGGGCGTCTTCAAGGGCGCTTTCTTCGAGGCCGCTTAGCTCGTCGCTCTCTTCTGGTTCATCAACGCGCACCGTCTTGACCAGCTTCTCCTCTTTGCCAAGACGAATCAGCATCACGCCCTGGGTATTCCGTGATGTGGTCGAGACCTCTTCCACACGGGTACGCACTAGCGTGCCGCGGTCGGTGATCAGCATCATTTCATCGCTGTCATAGACCTGCATCGCCGCCACGAGCGAACCGTTACGCTCGCTGGTTTGCATGGCGATGACACCCTGGCCACCACGACCTCGCAGCGGGAACTCTTCTAAACGCGTGCGCTTGCCGTAACCATTTTCACTGGCGGTCATAATGTAGATTTGACCATCAGCCGTTTCCGCTAAAGCGCTCTCTTGGTTGGAATCCTGCGCTTCACTTTCGGCATCCGCTTCGGCGTCGATCTGCTGGCTTTTGGGAATAATCAGGCTAATGACTTCCGCATCGCCGGCTAGGCGCATACCACGCACGCCGCGGGCAGTGCGACCCATGGCACGTGCATTACCTTCTTCAAAGCGAATCGCCTTACCGTTAGAAGACAGCAGCATGGCATGGTCATTACCCGCCGTAATCGCCGCGCCAACCAAGCGGTCACCCTCTTCCAAATCAATCGCAATCAGGCCAACGCTGCGCGGGCGCGAGAACTGCTCAAGGCTAGTCCGCTTAACGGTGCCTTTGGCTGTGGCAAAGAAGATGTAGTTATCAGGGTTGTAGTCGCGCACCGGCAAGATGGCGTTAACCGCTTCGCCCTCTTCCAGTGGAAGCATGTTAACCAGCGGTTTACCACGCGAGCCACGGCTGGCGTTGGGCATTTCGTAAACTTTCAGCCAGTACACTTTGCCGCGATTTGAGAACAGCAGAACGGTGTCATGAGTAGAGGCCACCAGCAGATGTTCAATCACGTCTTCGTCTTTCATGGCGGTAGCGGACTTACCGCGGCCACCACGGCGCTGGGCCTGATAATCCGACAGCGGCTGCGTCTTGGCATAACCAGAGCGCGAAACCGTGACCACCATATCCTCTTCAGCGATCAAATCTTCAATCGAGAGATCCAGATGGCTGGCCTGAATTTCCGTACGACGATCATCGCCAAACTGGTCACGCACCGCTCGCAGCTCTTCGCGAATCACTTCCATTAAGCGGTCGGCTGAGGCCAGAATCTCGGTTAGCTCAGCAATTTTCTCAAGAATACTGAGGTATTCATCAAGAAGCTTCTCGGTCTCAAGCCCCGTCAAGCGGTGCAGGCGCAGCTCCAGAATCGCCTGCGCCTGGGCAGGCGAGAGTCGATAAGAGGTGGCTGCGGTATTTAAACCAAAACCCTCTTCCAGCTCTTCTGGCTTGCAAGAAGTGGCTCCGGCCCGCTCTAACATGGCGGTCACCTGACCGGGCTGCCAAGTCTTGGCAAGCAGCTTTTCACGCGCTTCAGCCGCGTTGGGTGAGGCTTTGATCAGTTCGATCACTTCATCGATATTCGAGATAGCGACGGCCAAGCCTTCCAACAGATGCCCACGCTCACGGGCTTTTTTCAGCTCATACAGCGTGCGCCGGGTAACCACTTCGCGCCGGTGGCGAATAAAGGCTTCCAGCATCTCTTTAAGATTGAGCGTGCGTGGCTGGCCATTTTCCAGCGCCACCATGTTAATCCCGAACACATTTTGCAACTGCGTTTGAGCAAACAGGTTATTGACCACTACTTCGCCGGACTCACCGCGCTTGATTTCAATCACCACGCGCAGACCATCTTTATCCGACTCATCGCGCAGTTCGGCGATACCTTCAATCTTCTTCTCTTTCACCAGCTCGGCGATCTTCTCGATCAAGCGCGCCTTATTCACCTGATAAGGCAGCTCGGTGATGATGATGTGATCGCGACCGGTTTTGTCATGATGCTCAATGGTGTGGCAAGCACGCACATAAATACGCCCACGGCCTGTACGATACGCCGACAAAATGCCCGCGCGGCCATTGATAATGGCGCCGGTGGGGAAGTCAGGGCCGGGGATATACTCCATCAAGTCATCCACCGACAGCGTGTAGTCGTCAATGAGGGCCAAACAGCCATCAATCACTTCACGCATGTTATGCGGTGGAATATTGGTTGCCATACCTACCGCAATACCCGACGAGCCGTTGATTAGCAGGTTGGGGACCTTGGTGGGCAATACGGCAGGGATACGCTCGGTACCGTCGTAGTTATCCACCCAATCGACGGTATCTTTCTCAAGGTCAGCAAGCAGTTCGTGGGCAAGGCGCGACATACGCACCTCGGTATAACGCATGGCGGCCGCGTTATCCCCATCGATAGAACCGAAGTTACCCTGACCGTCGACCAGGACATGGCGCATTGAGAAGTGCTGCGCCATACGTACGATGGTGTCGTATACCGCGCTATCACCGTGCGGATGGTATTTACCGATGACATCGCCGACGACACGCGCCGACTTCTTGTACGGTTTATTCCAATCATTACCCAATTCATGCATGGCAAACAGCACACGCCGGTGAACCGGTTTAAGGCCATCCCGCACATCTGGAAGCGCGCGGCCGATAATGACGCTCATCGCATAGTCGAGATACGACTGTTTAAGCTCGTCTTCAATATTGACGGGCAAGATTTCTCTGGCGATGTCACCCATGAAAGTCAGATCCTTTGCACTGCATTGGCACTGCGAGAGTTGAAAGCGCTGGTAAACACCGCTCTGAAATTACCATAGAGCGGCGCGCAAATACTGCGACATCATACCACCGCAAAAGCAGCAAGGGCAGCCAGGGAGCTCACCAAAGCCGTTTAGACGCTAAATGCCTCTTTCCCCAAGGTTATCGCGGCCAACGCCTCACGCACCTCTCCCTCGATCGCAGCGGCCTTGTTGGCGCGCATATCGAGTAGCACGAAGGTTAAATCGGCACGGGCGATGACGGTGCCATTCTTACGCACAATACGGTGGTGGCAGAGCCCGCTGCGCTCACCAACGTCGATGATCCCGGTCATCACTTCCAAATCATCCCCTTGGCGGGCAGCGGCCAGATAATCAATGTTCAAATTAACGACAACGAATGCCCGCCCGGCCTGATGGAGCTCTGTGATCATCTCTGGGTGCTGATCAAAAAAATCCCAGCGTCCCTCTTCCATAAATTCAAGATAGCGAGCGTTGTTCACATGCCCGTAGCCATCCAGGTGATAGCCTCGAACACGCAAATGAACTCGCGACAGTGACGTACTCATAACCCCTCCTGATGCTCATTTAAAAATGCATTTAGCTGGCAGGTAGTATTTAGGTAGCGAACCCTCAATCAAACACAAGTTTGAAACACGTGCAACAGAGACGATTAGCGACAGCCGCTGGTAGGAATGCCCCGCTTTCGCCATAATGTGCCACCTTTTAAACAGGATTGGCTCCATGTGGTTTAAGCACTTGCATTTATACCGCCTGCACGACGCGCCCGAATTATCCAGCGATGAGCTCGCTAGCGCTTTACAAGAGCATGCCGCCAAACCACTCGGCAACGCCGACGCACGCCGCCTGGGCTGGACTGCACCTGCTGGACGTTTGGGCGCAGGGCAGCTTGTCCACGAAATTCAATCACATCGGCTGCTTTCAGCGCTGCGCCAAGAGCGTCTACTGCCCGCCTCTGTTGTAAAAGAGGAAGTCGATGAGCAGGTGGCGGATATTGAGGCCAGCGAAGGCCGCAAAGTGACCCGCAAAGAGAAGACCGCATTAAAAGAGCAGGTCACCGAGAATTTATTGCCCCGCGCCTTTGTGCGAAGCCAGAAAATTGATCTTTGGTGGGACATTCGCGGCCAGATGATTGGCATCAATGCCAGTTCACGCACCCGCGCCGAAGATATTCTGGATTTGCTTCGCGAAACCCTGGGCAGCTTAAAAGTCACCCCACTGAGCTCACAGACGCTGCCTATTCGAGCCATGACCACTTGGCTAGGTGATGCGGCCAGTCGCCCGGCTGATCTTCAGCTTGGTGATCAGGTTGAACTCAAAGCCAAAGGTGATGACGGCGTGCTGCGTGCTCGCCAGGTCGATTTAGACAGCGATGAAATTCAGCAACTGCTTGAGAGCGGCCGCCAAGCCAGTAAGCTCGCGATTAGCCTGGAAGGACGGCTAAGTTGTGTGCTACACGATGATTTGGCACTGAAATCGTTGCGCTTTGGCGATGCCTTGATTGAAGAAGCCGACCACGCTGACGACGGAGACGATGCGCTTGCCCGTCTGGAAACAGACTTTATTTTAATG
>TARA_R100001369_G_scaffold3117_3_pt1 | contig 22822 bp, 11 predicted proteins | sample TARA_R100001369 | Tara Oceans TARA_R100001369 (sample SAMEA2621528) | marine metagenome | biome: marine biome (ENVO:00000447); feature: surface water layer (ENVO:00002042); material: "saline water (ENVO:00002010), including plankton (ENVO:xxxxxxxx)" | depth 5 m | reverse complement strand
TTTTTCTTCCTGCATTTCTTTTTTAGCATTTGAGTTTTGCTTACACGACACTATAAAAATTGAAATAATTAAGGTTACAAAAACGTATGTCTTCAACTTCATGACTATAGCTGTATTATTATATTTAATATCTGTATTTATCAAATCCTATTTAAGCAAATATGTAAAACCAAAATTTGATAAGAATACTTGCAAAAATTACCTCTACCTTTTTGTTGGTGGTACTAAAACATGTGGCATTAATTCTTCTTTATCACCATTATAAGTTTTTGTTATTGGATTTCCGTTTCTTTTCAATCCTTTAAAAACACCTTTGTCTACTAAATCCCATATTGGGTACTTAGCCTCTCCATTTATTTTGAATAATCCAAAATGATTTTCTGAACCTTTTGGATTGTGAGCATCTTTCCATTTCTCATTAAAGGCTTCAAAATAAAAACAAGAAATACCGGCTTTATTCGTCCATTCTCGCATCAATTTATAATACAAGCCTTGTTTATATTCATCTGTTGCTTTCGAGCCATTATGACCATAAAAACCATTAGACACACTTGCCCAACCTGTTTCACCAATATGAACAGGCTTATTTACACCAAGGCTTTTCATGTAATTTACAGTACAATCATATTGGTTTTTTGAAAATTCAATAGCACGTTTCATGGCATTATCAATCTTTTCTATTTCAGATAGTGAATTTTCTTCTTCGGGAATTCCCCAAAACTCTGGATTGTAATGAGTATTATGATATGGATAGCTATGCATTGAAATATAGTCTACCGCTTTAATTATATTTTCTAAATCTTCACAGTGGTAAATGTGGTCGCCACCTCCCCATGATGCAAAATCATCTGAGCTCGTAATCCATAAATCTTTAGGTAGTTTTTTTGTCTTTTTTAAATCTTGTAAATGATTGACCCATTTTAATATAATATTTGGCTGTACATAATAACTAGTTGCCCATTTCACCATAGCTTCATTACCTACAGCTAATACTTTTACGATGTCTGGATATTTATTAGCTAAAGCCACAGCTCTATCAATTTCTGCGGCATTATCAGGACTTTCTACATTGTGATTTGGCATTTGATCTGTCCATGCATTGATACAATCTATCCAAGCACCGAGCATCACATACATTTCAAAATTTGGGTCTTCAATTTTAAGTTCTGAAATTGCCTTTAATAAGTTTGGTGCTTGGTCTAATTGTACGTTATAGGTTCTTAAAAATCTAATACCCATAGCAGACAAGAGCTTCATATCGTTCTTAATCTCTTGGATTGTAGGTTGACTATCTCTAGATATTTTGCGGTACCCACCGTAAGATACAGCTAAGTAATCTGGATTACCTAATATGTCTTTTGCAGTTATGTGCTTACTAGTTTGCATTTATTTTTCTGATTTTGGGTTCTGGTTACAAAACCAGATTAAAATTTAAATGATTATGGTTAAAACCATATTTACTTAATTTGACTACTATGCCTTCTATTTTAATATATCTTTATTAATTTTGACAATAATTTTCTCAATTGTGCCCAACCTTTTAAATACTTGGTCACTTGTTTCTTTATCTAAAGTGAGTATATTAAATTTTGTGGTTGAGTTGTCACTATGAAAGACTTCAACTTCGTTATCTGAACTCATTTGATATACAATTGGAACTTGACAGTATGTAAAACCTAATGACCCTTTTTTCATTTGAATACTTTTTCTATTCTTAGAAATATCAATATATTCAAAACTAGCAGGCTCAGTAAAAAACTCAACTTTTCTTAATAAACATGGATTAAAAAGTAGTTTTCCTTGTTCTACAAATATTCCTAATTCACCAAAACGGCTTAAAATATCTTCTTTTACTTGACCTGTCATTCCTGGTTGCTGTGCGCCTTTCCCTCCTGGCGTATGCGAGTAAGGATCAGTTGGGAAAGCTCCATATAATTCAGGTGATTTATGTACTCCAATACCTTCATTAATTTCATAGAAGTGTTCTAATAGATGACCAACGATAATTTTATTTTCACCTTCGTTAACAGCTTTTACACAACATTCTTGTACTGCTAATAATAATTTAGAAACCATATGCCAATAAATAGAACCTAATCCTTCATAGCCGTAGAACGTACCTGATCTGCCTGTGAAAGCTTTATGATTAAAAACATCTTCAAAAGCTTTTAATACTTTAGGGGAATCTGATTCTAAAAGTGAATTGTATTTAGTTTCAGAAAGTTTTTCTAAAGCCGCAGAGACATCACTTGCATTCTTAAAGTTTCCGTTAAAATGGTATTCTCCGTTTACATCTTTTTCTATAATTTTAACATTTCCATCCTGTAATAATTCTTGCAATAATTTTGATGATAAAACAGCATCTTCAGCGATTGTATTTCTATCTAAAAACCCTTTGAGTTCTTTATTAGGATAAAGCATATAGCTGTATTGATCTGCTCTAAAAAGCTTACTACGCTTTAAGGCATTTAATACATCTAAAGTTTCTGTAGCGTTTAAATAACCAGAGCTTAAAACAGCAACTTGGCCTTCTAGCATTTCACTTAAATAAGAAATAGAAACAGAGTTGTCTTTGTTTACAGTCATTAAATTGTACGCATGATACAAATTATCTGAACGTTTGTTTGCTCTAATAGAATGCTCTAAATATGATTTACTGATTGTAATAAAGTCTTTCAATCGATTAATTGAAAGTGACGTTTTTCTTCCTGAAAAGGGATGATTATAAATTTGAGTTCTATAAGCACTACCTGCCTTTCCTAAACTATCTAATATTAATTTTTTATCGGTATCGTTAATTGACGATGACAATAAACTCTTGTTACTTTCAAAAGTTTCTATAACACTATTAAAGAAATCTAATAATTCATTAGAAATTTCTACTTCATCAATATCTATTGAAACAAGTAGCTCTTCAAAGAAATTGAGAAATCTACGTAAATAATAAAGCGTAACCATAGATACACCATTACCAACTAATGCATTGTTTGCATCGTTCCATTCTGGACGCTGTGTATTCATCCAAATTCCTCCCTCTGGAATAAAATTTGATAACTTTGCTAGCGTAGTCGCTAATATTTTTTCTACAAAATTTGCCTTTACTATAAATCTATTTTCATCTCTAAGTAAAGCTCCATCTGCCCCTAATTGTTCGCGTTCTTCATGAATTTTATGATCTAATGCTTCATCAAAAATAATGGTGTCTTTAGGGTTTTTTAATAAATCTTTGTAAGCCTTTATCTTGTAAGGTACATTGGCATAAACAAATAAATCTTTTGTAAAGAAACTTTCTAATTTACCAGGTTTATGATTATTAATAAATTCTAAAAACTTAAGTAAATAAATAATTTGATGATCTCCCCAATAACCTATGTAAGACCATGGATCGTCTGGTTCTATTGTTTCCCAATCAAAACCTCCTTTTGTTACTCTATAAGGATTATAACCATCAAATGTTGTCGCATTTAAAAATTTATGAATCATGCTTTCAATAAACTCAGGATAAGAATGCGCTAAGGCTTCCCAGTTTTGAAAGATATCTCTCCAATTACCTTCGTAGTCTAAAATTTTAGACCCATCGATTTCACTTCTCGTATTAATAGAAAATTTATTCCAAGGACGACTTGGATCTCCATGTCGACGACTAAATTTTAACGGCATATACTCTAAACAAAGGCGTCTAAAGTTTTTATCGCCACTATTATAGGCTATTTTTTTAATATCTGATAAAGAGAATACATCTGGCAATGTCTCTAATGTACTTTCTGATGTCCGTGCTACCTTTTTATTTGCATTAACAAGGTAATTAATAAAATCCCACTTTTCGACTTGATAGCCCTCATCAAAAATACCACCACGCATAATATTAAATAATGTATTAGCAAAATGACGTGTATCTCTTAAACTATCTGCAGAAACTTGAATAGCATCAGATGCTGCGTTCAACTCTATAAGACGTTTGGTTCCATTAGCTATATTTTCATTAATCTTATCAATCAATGAATCATCTTCCTTTATTTGCTTTAGTAGCAAAGCGATGTCAGAGTGATTTTGATTTACATTAGCAACTAGGATCCATTCTTTAAATGAATCTGCTAATAATTCAATTTCTGTAGAAACAAAATAAGCTCCTTTTTCGGCTTTTACGTCTTCCTCTTGCCTAATAGGTTCTTTTGATCTAAAATTATTAAGCTGTAATGAAGACAATAAGTATTTTGGATTGTCTAAACCTAAAGACCAAACTACATTAGCTCTTAATGCTTCACTTGCTTCCGCTTTATCAACAAGAATAGCACTAAGTGCGTAAATTCCAAGTCCAGTCGACTCTTCTAATTCATTACGCTTATAAGCATCTACCAAGTTACTAGATTGGTTCTGAATATCACTACTAATACTAGCAGGCATAATGTTTTGAACACCATCTAAAAGTCTCACTTTTACGGTTTCTTTTGCCGTATTAATTAATTTAGATTTTTTTACAAAACCAAATTTATCGCTAGAGCACCATTGGTATCTAAAGGTTAATTCTAAATCGTGATTGATTTCTTCAAAAATAATTTTATTACCAAACCTGTTTTTGTAAATATTTTGAGTTGTACTGTATCTCCCTAATGATCTAATAGCTAGTGGTTCCCACATGTATTCTTGACCATTTTTTAGAACTTTAAAGATTGATTTATTTCCAGTAATATCTGCAGACTCGGTAATCTTGTCGTCTGTATAATATGGAAATAAAGCATATTCTGAATTTTTACGTCCAGCTGTTAATCCTCCATTACTAGATATAAACATCCAATGGTTAGAATCACTTACAATACTCATAAAAAAAGGACGCATTTCATCATTATTTGAAATTTTGAAATACTTCTCATTATCGATAGTTACTTGCTGTAACTCAACGTCTCTATTTGGGGTAGTTTTTTCCAATGTTATATTCGTGTTTGTAGTTTTCAATATATTTTAAAATTGAAATATATTTAAAGGTCTTAAATACAAATTTAAGACCGTATTCAATTAATTACTTATTCCGTATTCTATTGTGCAGTTAAAGACACATTATCGATATTTACCAAACCTGCCTGTCCGTTAGAATCAAATAAGACTCTAGCATCTGGCGCACCAAAACCTGTAGCTTCTACCGTTAATTGATATTGCTGTTGGGTTGTATTTATACTCACCGTCTGAACCGTATTAGAGAAATCCCCACCACTTAATCCAATGCCTGCGATGATATCTCTATCTTGATCAGACCATGCATCAAATGTTAATGTGTATGTTACGCCTTGCGTTATCTCTAATTTTTGGCTAACGTTTACTAAAAACGGTTGCCCTGGGTTTGGATTTGTTACGTTTACTTGATAAAATATATTACCGTCCACAGTAACAACTGGTGCAGGATTATTATCGTCAACACCTTGTATCCATGAATTGTTTCCGTTTTCAAAGTCACCATTAGTTAGTAGACCCCCATTAAATTGTTCATCTATAACTAATAGGTCTTCAAAGCTATCTGATGAACCACCGTCATTACTCACTTGTAAAACAACTGAATACATACCACCCAAAACATAAGATTTAATAGGGTTTATAACTGAAGAAGATGTACCGTCTCCAAAATCCCATGCATAAGAATTTGCACCTGTAGACGTATTTAAAAATATTACTTCGCCTGTATTTTGGTTAATAGTTTGTGTGAAATTTGCAGTTACTGCTTGTGGCACAACGTCGTCGTCGTCAGTACAGCCTGCAAAAACTATTGCAATACATAAAACAGAAATTATTTGGATTACTTTTTTCATTTTATTATTTTTTAAAGTAAGATGTAAATTACATTACACCACTAGATTTAAAATAGTGATTAAAAGGACTTAACATCTATAAACTATAGTTGGTTCTTAATAATTATTGTTTGTATACTCTTACATAGTCAACAAGCATAGTTTGAGGAAAAACAGTTTCACTATTTGGTGAACCAGGGAAATTCCCTCCTATTGCAACGTTAAGGATAATGTAAAATGGATTATCAAAAACCCATTCTCCTTCTCCATCGGTTTCATCAAAAATAACTTCTCTTGTAATTTGTTGGTATAAATCCCCATCTACATAATAGTTGATATAATTTGGTGCCCACTCTATACCAAATACATGAAATCCTGTATCAAAGCGATCACTGTCTAAAACATAGTCTTTAGTAATAGCATCAGCTCCAGAAAATCCAGGTCCATGCGCACTACCAAAAGTAGTGGTAAGTTCATCTCCTAAATATTCCATAATATCAATCTCACCACATTGTGGCCAAGTGTTTTCAGCACAATCATTTCCTAAGATCCAGAAAGCTGGCCAGTAGCCTTTACCGTAAGGTACTTTTATACGCGCTTCGAATCTTCCATAAGCTTGCTCAAAAAGACCTTGAGTTGTAATTCTTGCAGAGGTATAGTTAGAACCACTAAATGCTTCTTCTCTAGCAGTTATTAAAAGATATCCATTTTCAACGGTTACATTTTCCGTTCTATCTGTATAATGTTGTAACTCATTGTTACCCCAACCATCACCATTTGGACCTGTACCTATATCGTAAGTCCAAAACGCACTATTAGGAGCTCCCTCTATATCGAACTCATCTGCCATAACTAACTTATTAAAAGTAGCAACAGTTTGTGTTTCGTCAGGATCACAGCTAAAAATCATTAAAAAAGATACCACTGCAAAAGACTTTAATGCAATTTTTATAATCGTCTTGTTATATATATTATTCATTGTTATATGCTTTAAAGTTATTTCTAGATTTTTTTATGGAACATAGAAGTATATGTTATCTAAGATGAAATTTGGCCCACCTGCTAAAATAATGGCTCCCAAGTTACCTTTTTGACTAGCTATATTACCAGCTAGTGGAATCTCGTAAGAATTCCAACCATTTACCGTAAGACCTGAAGCTGTAAATCTAAAATCCGCATCATCGGCATTAGGTTGACCAGTGAAGATATTTGTATTTATCTCTCCATTAGCCCCTATATCTCTTATTTGAAATTCAACCTGTACACCTGCTTGTTGTGCATATACATCTACATGCATAAATGTTAAAGCAGAGGCGTCAACTGTGTTTTCAAAAATGATTCCTGTAAAATTATTATTAGTGTAAATAAGAAAATTATCACCATTAGAGTTTACAGTCGTTGTCTGTGTCGTGGATCCACCAAATTGGGGGTCGAAATCACTTTGAGTTTCATTTATATAGGTGTCACTAAATATAGACTTAACATTTACCTGTGGTAACGTAGGCTCTGTTGCAGCTGGTAAAGCTCCAGAAGATGTTACTTCTAGAGAACCTGTTGCTAATACGTTATCTAAAGTTGCAGTTATTGTTGCAGTACCAGAACCTTCAATAGTAACTTCACCTAGTGAATTAACTGAAGCAACTGCTGCATTTGAAGAATTAAAATCAAAATATGCTGCTGCTGCTTCTACTGTTACATTTTGACCTGAAGCTATATTGAACGTTTGTGTTAATCCTGAGATCGGAATTGATGACCCTGTAAATGATTGTTGAACCAAGTCTTGACCATTAAAAATTATAGGATTTGGTTGTGCAATAGTTCCTAATTTTTCGAATCTTAATTCATCTATCCAAAACGTGTAGCCAATTCCACCGGTATCTTGTGTACCTGCAGAAAAAATAAACATCCCCTTTTCTTGGGTAAGTCTTGATGGATTTGGAATCGGAATGGTGATTTTTCGCCAATCTGTAGAAAGCGCTACGTTTCTTAAGATTACTGCGTTTCTATTTTCCTCAAAATCAGTTCCAAAACCGACTTCACCAATAGATACTGTTGTAGATCCTTTTACCCAAAATGTTAAAGCATCGTAACCTGTTAAGTTTCTTCCTTCCCCACGATCTTTAAAAATACCTCCAATAAATCCTCCATTAGGGTCAGTTGGTGTTGGTACATCTATACGGATTGAGCTAGTTCCTATGTACGCTTCATTATCATCTGTACCAAAGCCCTCAGTATTAGCACCTTCAGCTGGGTCAAAAGAAATGAAAAATTCATCAGTAAGACCTACAGGATCATCTGTATAAATATCTCCAGTATTAGGAAATTCTGAAAGTACAGCATCGTCCGAAATGTCTCGTTCACAACCTACAGCTACTAACACTAGTGTAAGCATTGCAATTTTGAATTGTATTAACTTTATAGTTTTCATTTTTTATTTTTTATTTTCCAATATTTATGTTTACATACGTTCTAATCTCCCACTCGCTTCCATTAGGAAAACCGATAGGGCTTAACGGTGGCACACCAAATTCTGGACCCGCTAATGGTCCAAATCTAGGAGAATTTTGATCTAGAGAACGCCAAGTTCCTCTTATTCCTATAGTAGTACTTGGTAGAATAAACCAATCTGGTTTTCCCAAAGATGTAGATACATCTAACATTAATTGCATTGGAAATGTTAAGTTAAAATCTCTATGATAATCAAAAGGTCCCCAGTCATTTACTTTAACGTGGGTTTCTATTTTCATTTTGTTATATATCATTCTAATGTCACCACCAAAACGCTTAATTAATCTATCACTATCACCATTTCCTTGTCCATTACCATAATAAAAATTACCGATAATCCCTAAATCTGGACCTAACTTAGATACCATTCTCGAATGTATTTCCCACAAATCTTCAGCAGGTGCTGACTCTGGGAAAGCGAAAAATGTACGATTAGCAAGAAAACCAATGTGTGCATCTTGCGTTGTTGGTAAATGACGAAAAACAAAACCTAAATTCATTGCGAATTCGGCATCTTCAGATCTATCATTATCCCACTGATACATCCATGTTCCTGGTGTAGGGTCGTAAGTAAATAATATTTCCCCAGCAGTAGTTTCTCTATTACCACCTCTAACAGCGAACGGATCATCTATAACATTACGTAATCTACCAGGTGCATTTACATCATTTGGCATAGGATCTACCAAAGGTTTTTGATACATAAAATTTGGTGCTATTTGTATGTTCCCAAATGAATATGTAAAACCTGTTAAAAAATTTGACATGTTACCACTTCCACTATCTTTTAATCTCCAACCCGTAAATGTTTGGGTAGCGTCAAAGCCACCACCAGCAACAAGACCCATTATCGCAGTTTGTGCATACATATTAAATCTTCCTCCTTGGTACGTAATTTTGGCTTTCCCTCCCCAATTATCTTTACCAGAAATTTTATCATCAAATACCGTGTAGTTACCAGAACTTCCTGTTACATTTTGAAATGTAGTACCATTTAGTGGACTACCTCCCCAAATAGCACCTAAAGTAACATCAAATTTACCAATCTCTCTTTCTACTGCTATTGTCGCTCTTTCTGTAGGAAATGGCGGAATAATACCACTTCGTACTTGATTAGGATCTAAAAATCGACGACCGTTTTCATCTAATTGTATTTCGGTCTCAAGATCTCTGTGATAAATACCTGTAACTTCATAATTACCTATTTTACGCTGATATTTTAATAAGGCTGTAGGATTTGCTCCCCACCATAATTGTGGTCCGAATGCTGCTTTTAACCCTTCTAAATCGCCTTTTCCATCAATTTCTAATCCTAAGATTTCCCCTCCATATATATCTAGGTTAGGCCCATAATTAGCTTCAGGATATAAGCCAAAAAAGTCACCTTCATATTGCCAATGGTAATGCCCTGTTCTATAAAATCCTCTTAAATCAAAATCTTTAGCGCTCCACTCAAATTCTGCCTGATACACATTTACTCTATTAACATCACCTAAGATAACATCCCCATTATCTGAGTTCACCGTGACTGGTCTTGACCTATTCTCGTAAAAAATCTCATCAATTGGGTTTTGAGCTACATTACCAACAACATTAAAGTTAACCTCTGCTCTAACGTTCGGAGCGGGATTTCCTTCTATACCAATAAAATAAGACTGCATATGATCAAACCCTAATTGATTAGGATATACATCTGTTGCGTCTGGATCAGGAGTATCCGGTGTAGTAATTAGACTGCCTCCTGTACTAAACGTTGAAAACCTTGCTGAAAGTTGACTAATCCTAATTTTCTCAGAATCATTTCCACTGAGCGCCGCTTTATCTCCTCTTGCTTTTAAGACAGCCTCCATTATTTGGATATTATTAAAGAAATTGTCAATAAATTCAGGAGTAACTCCCTGTTCATAAGGATTTAATTTATGTGCTTCTTTTAATGCGTAATACGCTGCTCTTGGATATAGTTCGTATAGACCACGCTCATTTGTTGGGCCTTTAGCACAAATACCAAACCACTCTTCATTCATATTATTAACCTCTGGGCCTGCTAAATCTAATTCATAGCCACCATTGGACCAAGATGCATTATTATCGTGCAATTCTGCATTTTTTCTATCATCAAACCCATACTTCCACCAACCATCACTAAATTGAAATGTAAATCCCCCAATTGAATTTCCGGCTTTACCAAGGCCAGCCGCATTTTCGTATATTTCTTTCCAATTGCTAACCATATAATAAGCCTGAGCTTTTTGATCTTCTCTATTATCTTTAGCATTAAAAGCATCAGCACCAAATTCAGTAAACATTAAAGGCATATCTAACTTATCTTTTACCACATCAAACAGATCTGTAAATGAAGCTCCTCTATAAGTATTCGTTCCATAGATGTCTATATCCGGACATTCTTCTGCTATAATATCTATAAACAAAACATCACCGTTACACAGAGCAACAGGGTGAGACGAGTCTATTGCCTTCATAGCGAGAGCCGCTTCATTCATTAATTTATACATGGGACGGCCACGCTTTTCACCAATAAACTTCTTTTCTTCATCATCATCTGGAAAATCTTCTGTTTCTGAACCTTGCCAGAAAAGTCCATAATTATTTTCATTTCCTAATAAATACATAAGAAGCCCTGGTGTATCTTTATACTCATTAGCAAGGTTAGCAACTTCACTCATTAGAAATTCCCTTGTCACAGCATCATCGTAAAGAGTTACTGGTGTCCATACACCTTCTAAGGTTAAACCATACCTACCGAAAGAATGATTAAGCATAGTATATATACCATAATTCTCATAAATATATCTAATCCATCTCGCAGGTACACCTGTGTATTGACGAATGACATTAACTCCCATGTTTTTGAGCAGAGGCATTTCCATATCTAATCCTGCTTTGATAATGTCATCTGACTTATCCCAAAATCGAGCATCAATAGTGTTTGTGCCAATAGGGATATAATCCCAATTGACTCCATTGATAATAAAGTCTTTGCCATTAACTATTAGCTTCATTCCATCACTATTATTTTCAACTGAAACTCTAGTCGATTGGCAAAAGGATGGAATAACAGCTAACATAAATATTAGCCTTAGGAGGTTGTCTCTCATAATCTTATTTTTTAGTTTGGTTTGATCGTATCAAAATGCAATTACTAACTCTGTGTTAAATTTAATATTTTATTTTATTGAAAGTTTAAAAACACCCATACAAAATACATACAACACGTTGTTTTTAGACGTAAATGGACGAAAATTAGACGAAATCCAATCTATTTATCAGCAAAAACGATACATAACGACCAACACTAGTAATCTTTGCAGCAACTAAAAATAGGCTAAGAAGTATCATTTAAAGCTAACTAATTACAAAAAAAAAGGCTTAACCTTTAAAAAAAGTTTAAGCCTAATTCTTAAAAAATTAGTTTGTTATTCTGCTATTAAGATAAAACCCCAATCAAAATCACCGTTCCCATCAGTTGATCTTAAGGTCATCTCATTTACAGTTCTACTTTCGATTTTATAGGTGTGATCACCACCAATATAGTAACCAAAAAATGCTAAACCTGTTAGATTTATTGTTTCTACACCTCCTGGTGCTGTAATAAACCACTGCTCTGAAAAATCGTCATAAGGATAGTTCAAAATATCAGCACCATCAGCAGTACCAACTCCTGACCCATTTAATTCATCTATTAAAACTTCACGACCAAAAACAGTTCCGCTTATATCTGCGACTGGATCGTCGTTAGTGCCATCTGTTACTAATGTAAATGTTCCGTCTGTATTAAATATATAACGATCATCATACATTCCAACTCCAACTTTATCGTTAGCACCCGCAGCAAAAAATCCATTAAGATCACCACCAATAGCACCTAAACCAAAATGACCTCCTTGTTCACTTTTTACTCTCCATGTTCTAGAACTATCACTAGTAAGCATAGTAATTAAATCTACTGGTGGTTCGTATAAAGAAATCACATCAATATCAATAGTTTGTGAAGACGAAGCTCCACCAGTACCAAATGCAATCACGGTTACAGAATAGGTATTTAGACCTAAATTAGCAAAACTATATGTTTTAACACCTGAGGGTGCAATAGTCGCATTTCCATTGTATACAAATTGATACGATATGGCATTATTAGCTGTGGCAATAAAGTTAACTACACCACTACCATCCCCATTAGGATTAGCAGTATCTGCGCCAACAATATCAACACTAATTTGAATATTTGTAGGGGCGTTTACCTCTCCAAATTCTGCATCATCCTCCTGACAACTCGTAACGAAGATTACTGCCAAAAAGCTCAATATTATAAACTTGAAATTTTTCATATTAATTATTTTAATATTTTATTGTCTTAGTCTAATTTGTTAATTCAAATTCATCATAATAATAATCTGAATCGTCACCCGGGTTTCCGAAATCAAAGAATATAACTACTCTTACATAGTCCGCTGTAGGTGCGGCAGAGAAATCATAAACTAACGTCTCCCAAGCACCAGCAACAGTAGAATTTAAATCTACCTCATGCGTTATACTTGCATCAGCATTCTCTAACTTAAGCTTCACCTGAGCACCAGCAATCGGTGACCATGTCTTAACGCTTATATTAGCATAAGCCGTTAAATCTAAAGCTGTATCTACTTCATAGAATGAACCTGCCCAAACCTCAGAACCAGAGGTCTTAGTTAATCTTGCAACATTGGTAGTTGTATTTGCGCCTGTAGCATCTGGATTGGCAATAACTTCTACATCTGCTATATTACCAAAAACTGTAAATGTCGGCACATCACCTTCAAAATCTTGAAATTCTAACGAGGAAGCACCGTTCTCATTTACAAGTTCTATCTCATCATAGTAATACACTGAGTCATCACCTGCATTCCCAAAGTCAAAGAAAATTACGATTCTCGTGTAGTCAGCAATTGGTGCTGTACTAAAGTCATATAATAAGTCTTCCCACTGATTTGCTACTGTTGTATTTAAATCAATTTCTGTAGTAATACTTGCGTCAGCATTCTCTAACTTAAGTTTTACCTGTGCCCCAATTACTGGAGACCAAGTTTTAACATTTATTTTACCATAAGCTGCCAAATCAAAAGGTGCAGGTGTTTCAAAAAACGACCCTGCCCAAACCTCAGAACCTGCAGATTTTGTCAATTTCGCAACCGTATTAGTTGTATTGACCCCTGTTTGATCAGGGTTAGCAATAACTTCTATATCTGCAATGTTACCAAATGTTGTAAACGTAGGTTGGGCACCTTCAAAATCTTGAAGCATTTCTGTTGTTGTTACACCAGCAAACGCTTGCGTTATATCATCAATATAAAAGGTCCAATCTGCACTTCCATCACCGACTGTTCCAAAATCAAAGAATAAAACAATTTTCTGAAATTCTTGAGTTGTATCAATATCAGAAAAATCTACTGACACCTCTTCCCAAGCACTGTTACCTGATAAGGTTACTGTCTTTTCAATAAAAATTCCGGCATCAGAAATATTTTCAAGTTTCATCAACATTGTACCACTTGGCCTTGGAGACCAAACATTTAATGTTATAAGCTTTTGGACAGAGAAATCAATAGGTTCAGACACCTCAATAACATTACCTGCCCAAACTTGAGGACCGTCTTTCACTATTCTTGCCACAGTAGCCGATGGATTACCGCCAGTATCAGGATTAGCAATAATAGCACCAGATGCACCGCCAAAACCAACAAAGGTTGTTGAGTCAAAAGCTTCAAAATCAATTGGTAATTCTGTTGGAGCAGAGACTGTAATAGTCTGCAACCCTTCGAGAGTTTCGATACCACCACTTAATGCTTCCACTTTTATAGTGTAATCCCCAACCAACGGATATATATTACTTACCGTTTCACCTAAAGCCATTGGAGTTGGTAACTCATCTGGATCGGATGTGTCAAAATATACTAAAAATGATGCTGCATAATCTGCAGTTGCTGATACATTTAATTTAAAAACATTAGATGCATCTATATCTGCAGTAATAGCTAAATTCTCTGGTGTTCTAAAAGAGACCATTAACTGTTGATCTGCTTGAGTCATTAGACCATTAATACTTGTCGCAGTAACGCTTACTGTATAAGTTCCCTCAGCATAAACATTATCTACACTTTGACCAACTTCTAAATCTACTGACTGATTAGAACCATCACCAAAAAACACTTCAAATTGTGTCGCACCAACTGCGTTAGGCGTAATAGTCACTAAACCTGAATTATCTTGGACTATACTAAATTGCATAGCCAATTCACTTGGGGCATCTACGTTATCTAAAAACTGAGTACTACGTTCGTCTTCTTCGCAACCTAAAAAAGCTATAAGAAAAAAACTTGCTATAATTAATTTTATATTTTTCATTTCTATGTTTTTTTAATATCCTGGATTTTGTGCCCATTGGTTTCCTGCTAGTTGTATCTCTATTAAAGGAATAGGGAATAACTCATGCTTACCTGATTGAAAACCATCTATTTCTGAAGCAGCTCTTCCGGTTCTAACTAAATCGAAAAAATGATGACCCTCTCCTACTAGTTCAACGCGTCTTTCATGATATATAGCATCAGTTAATGCTGCACCTGTAGCTGACACATTGTTAGCTGTGTTACCAAAAGCACGCTCTCTAACTCTATTTAAGTACATTTCTGCTCGTGTATCACTTACACCACCTCTATTTAAAGCTTCCGCTGCCATAAGTAAGACATCTGCAAAACGTATGGCTCTGTAATTATTTGGATTTGTAAGGTTAGCGTCTCCTGTATTTAAATCTCCTTGTCTAGAAATATACTTTCTATTAAAATAGCCCGTGTGCTCGTTTCCTGTACCAAAAGTAGCACCTGTATCTGCAGCCCAAGCTTCGATATCTAAAATAGCCGTTTGAAATCTGTTGTCTCCGTCTTCAAATTCATCTACGACTTCTTGAGTCGGAACATTGAAACTAAATCCAGATTCAAATAATGGTCCATTATAATTTCTAATACCGTTAAAACCTACCGCTACATTTCCTTCGCTACATTGTAAACAACCAAAACCTGCTCCTTCTAAATCTGTGTATTGCACTTCGAATACTGACTCTATATTATTTTCATTATCATTTTCGAACATGGTGCTGTAATCTACTAATAAATCATGCGGTCCGTTATCTATTAGATTTTCAAGAACTACTCCTGCTTCAGTAAATTTATCTTGATATAAGTAAACTTTACCTAATAACGCTTCTGCAGCACCTTTTGTAACTCTACCATTTTGAGATTGTGTATAGGGTAAATTATCAGCAGCATACATTAAATCTTGTTCCATGAGTGCGTAGATTTCTGCTTTCGGTGTTCTACCAATTGAAAACTGATCGCCGAACTGTAATCTTCGGTCTACTGCGAAAGGGACATCTCCAAACCACTTTACAAGTTCAAAATTATAATACGCTCGTAAAAACCTTGTTTGTGCTATAACAGCTTCTTTGCCTGGGAAATCTGTTTTATTTTGAAACTCCATTATGTAATTAGCACGATTTACACCTGCATACATCCATTGCCAAATATTTCTGACTTGCTCGTTAATCGTTGTATGTATCATATCATCAACTTCTTGAATTCCAGGGACGTCGTTTGCATTCTCACCTCCTGCTAAAGTATTATCTGATGCTATTTCTCCTAACATTACATTAAGGTAGCTAGACTGTAATAAATCATAAGCTGCAATTAAAGCCTGTTGATAATCTGATTCTGAATTAAAGTAGTCTTCAGAGTTCTCGTTGTTTGACTGAACATCTATAAAATCGTCACTGCACGAAGCCATGACAATCAATGCTATAAAAATATATTTGATTTTGAAATTTTTCATGTTCTAATTAAAATTTTAAATTCATTCCTACTAAATATGTTCTTGGATTAGGATAAAATCCATAATCTATTCCTCCACCAATCGGATCTCCTGTTGATGCGGTTGGGTCATAACCACTATATTTTGTGAGGGTAACTAAGTTACTCGCAGATACATAAAATCTTAATTGCTTAAGACCCCATTTCTCAGACATTTCTGGAGATAGCGTATAACCTAATTGCACATTTTGCAATCTTATAAAAGAGCCATCTTCTACAAAAAAGTCTGAAAATAAATTGTTGTTAGTAGCCCCTGTTGTAACTCTTGGAAACGTATTACTTGTTCCTTCACCTGTCCACCTATTTAAAAATTGAACAGTACGGTTGGTAAATGGTAAATTTCTCTCATAGTTTCTAACAATCTCATTACCGACAGATGCAAATGCATAAGCACCAAAGTCAAAGTTTTTATAATCTAAAGTTAGATTAATACCCATTGTTGCATCGGGAATTGGGTCACCTATATTAGTTCTGTCATTATCATCAATAACACCATCGCCATTAATATCTACAAAAATTAAATCACCTGGCTGTGTATTACTATTTAGTATTGGTGAGTTATCTATTTGTGCTTGATTTTGGAATATTCCATTAGTTCTAAATCCTCTAAAATAACCTATTGGGTTACCAGCCTCCATTCTTGCTGGTGCATCTTGCCCAATACCAAAAGCACCACCGGGAACAAAATCTCCAGAGCCACTTACAGAAATCACATTATTATTTAAGGTTGCCACATTATATTTTAGACTGAATCTAAAATCATCACTAAATTGTTCAGTAAAACCAATAGCAAACTCAAATCCTTGATTTTCTACTATACCAGCATTAATTATTGGCGGTCTTGCGGCTGGCGCACTTGCACCTAAAATACCTGACACAGGAGGCTCTACTAATAAGTCTTCTGTTCGCTTTTTATAATAATCGATAGTTACATCGAGTTTGTTCTTCCAAAAACGCATGTCTATACCAATATCTAGTGTTTTTTGTTTTTCCCATCTAATTTCAGGGTTTGCTAATGCACCTACTGCTGTACCAAAAACCAAATCATCATTAAAAGCATAAACACCTTCACCGTCTAAAACAGAAGTGTACCTAAAAGGTGCAATTCTATCGTTTCCGACAATACCATAAGATGCTCTTACTTTTAAGAAATCGATAAAATTATTGTCCTCTAAAAAGCTTTCGTCTGATGCTATCCAACCAGCAGATGCTGAAGGAAAGTATCCAAATCTATTATCTGGAGCAAAATTACTTGATCCGTCTCGTCTTAAAACCGCTGATAATAAATATTTGCCTTTGTAATTGTATTGTATTCTTGTAAAATATGATAAAAGTCTAGCGTCGAAACGCGTATCAATATTTTGAAACACATTTTGCAAATCACTCGCATTTTCTATATTCGCGTTAGAAATGCTATTATCTGGAATATCAAATCCTACAAATCCTGTTTGACTTCCGGAAGTTTTAAATACAGATGTACCTAATAGTACTTTTAAATTGTGCGTATCGTCAAAACTATTCTCATAGGTTATAAATGCATCGAACGTATAATCTCTAAAATATTGATTGCCATCAAACACCTGACTTCTTTCGTTATCAAAAACCTTGTCTACTGTCCCTTGTATTCCATAATCTACTATTGGAGAAAATGATCTGTTTTCGACTTGAGAGTAATTGAATTGATAACTTGCTTGCGCTTTAAAATGATCTAGAAAATCGTATGAAAGATTAATATTTCCGTTTAATTTATCTACCAACGAACTATTGAAGGTGTTATCAATTTGTTTAATTGGGTTTACAACCTCAAATCCAAGATTAGTTGCTGCATCTCCTGGTCTTAAGTCTGGAGCCATATTTATTGCATTAAACAATACAGACCCAATACCTGTTTCAGGCAATGTTCTTCTTACGGTATGCGTCCAAGTAATGCCTGTACTTACTTTAAAATTTTCTAGAAACTCTAAACTATAGCTTCCTCTTTTGGTAAGTCTGTTGAATTTTGCCCTATCACCACCAACAATACCGTCTTGTGTCAAAAAAGAACTACCATAAGCATACGTCGATTTTTCTCCACCACCTTTTAATGTTATTGCATTATTAAAAATTGGTGCATTTTCAAATACTTGTCCTTGCCAATCGGTACCCTGACCTAAACCAGCTGCATTAGGGTATACCAAAGGTTGACCATTTGCAACCGAAGCCTCATTTAATAAAAGCGCATATTCTGTAGCATTTAGCAATGGTAATTTTCTTGTTGTTTCTTGCACACCACCATAAACATTGTACTCTATTGTTAAAGGCATACTTTTTCTACCCGACTTAGTGGTGATAAGAATTACACCATTTGCTGCTCTAACACCGTAAATACCGGCTGTAGCATCTTTTAAGATATTAATAGTCTCAATGTCATTTGGGTTAATCACACTAAGATCCTCTACAATAGTACCATCTACAAGTATTAGCGGTCTAGAATCACCATTGGTTGAAATTCCCCTAATAGTAATAGTTGAAGCTGCACCAGGAGAACCACCATTAGATACAATATTAACACCTGCAACTTGGCCCTGAAGGGCTTGCTCTATACGTGTTGGTTTTAATTTTTCTATAGTTTCACTTGACACTACCGAAACAGCACCCGTTACTTCTTTTTTCTTCTGTGTACCATACCCAATAACTACCACCTCATTGAGCGACTCTGCGTCATCTTGTAATGAAATACTTAAAGGTTGATTATTAATTATTGTTATTTCTTGAGTTTGAAAACCCAAATAAGAAATAACAACTATAGAATTTAAAGGCACATCTTTTAGAGTGAACTTACCATCAAAATCTGTAGAAGTTCCTTTCGCAGTGTTCTTTAGAATAATATTCACACCGGGTAAAGGTTGCCCAGATGAAGCTTCAGTGACTGTGCCTATCACATCGACATTCTGCCCATTAATTGTCATTGCGAAAATGAAAAGAAAGAGCGTAAAAAGTTTTAATTTCATAATTAGTTGATTAGATAATGCAACTTAGAGAATTAAGACTGATGGAAACCTATAAGTGAACCATACAAAAAATATACAACATAAATATTCACAACTAAATCTATAAAAAAATCAATAAAAGGCCTTTTAATCTGTGGATTCCTATCTATTTAACAACTTATTAACAAAAATTAACATTTATATGATAATCTTATCTTGTATGGTTAATGTATAGTTTTAAGAGGTGTTTATAGTTCAATAATGTAATTAGATAAGCTCTGATCATGATCTAATTCCATCTTTTTACGCAAACGATATCGTTTAACCTCTACACTTTTGTGTGAAATATTAAGTAATGGAGCTATTTCTTTTGAAGATAAGTTAAGCCTTAAGTACGCACATAACCTTAAGTCATTTGGTGTAATAGTAGGATGCAGTGTTTTAACCCTTTTCATAAAATCTTTATCCACATTATTAAAAGCTTCTTCAAATAATTTCCAATCACTGGTATTATTAATACTTGAATCTATTAATTTAACTACACTTTTTATTTCAATCAAAGACTTACTCTTAGACAACTCTTCTTTAATATTATTAAGAAGTTCATTACGTTTTACGAGATTCATGGTTGCCATACCTAACTCTCTATTTTTATTATCTATATCTAAGGTTAGGTTTTTATTCTTAAACAGTATTAATTGCCTTTGACTTTCTAACTGCTCTAGTTCTAATTCTCTTTCTTTTTTATCAATAAGCTTTTGCTTTTGCTTTTTATAAAATCTATTATTAAAATAGTGCAATAAAAATATAAATACCAACGACGACAAAATATAAACACTAATTGCCAACGGCTTCAAATACCATGGCTTTTCTATGGTAAAGTTATATGACAAAACATTAATAGAGGCAACACCACCCGTCATAGCTTTTGCTTCAAACTTATAATCACCATGAGGGAGATTTTCAAAATAAACTTCTGAAGTGGACAACCATTTACTCCAATCATCGTATATACCAAGTAACCTGTATTGATAGACAGATGCTGATAATTTATTATAATTAGGTACACTATATTTAAATTGAATACTACTCTTATTATTTGAAAGACTTATTGTTTGATTTAAATCTATTGGTATGAACTTATTATTACGAGAATTATAAGAAATATTATTTAAATATATTGCCTGAGGTGTTTTATCTAGTTTATTTAAATCTATAACAAGATACCCTTCTGTTGTTCCTATTAGATAATTGTCCTCGCTAATATGTAGGATATTCTCAAAGCCTAACTTATTTTTTCGGATTTCACTTGGAATAGAAATCACATTTACTTCAGGCTCGTTAGACAACTTACCTGGTTGAACGTAAATGATTTCATTTTTTGTAAAACCCCATAATTTTTTACTTTCAAAATCATTAATCAGTTTACCAGAAACATAACTATTGTTACTAAATAAAGAACTAAGAAGCGTATCCTTCTTGAAGGTGTTGTTCTCACTATCATAATAGAAACACCCTTCTTTGTAAGAATATAAAATTGAATTATTGTATGAGAGAATACTAGATTTAATACCCTCCTTAACTGATACTTTTTTATAGGATTTTACATTTTTATATCCATCATCAATATTAATTTTATAAACCCCCTTATACTCATGGCTTACTAAAACCTCATTTACATCTGAAAACTCCAAATATCTAGATGAGATATCAAAACCATCTAATTTATTTCTGTAGCACCAAATATTATCAACTTTTTCTAAAATATTTAACCCCTTGTAATTACCTTGAATAAGTAGATCTGGTCTATTAGATATTTCTTTAATAGTCCAAGTACCTAACTCATCAGAGATTTTGGATGCCTTATTGTTGTTTATAACAAAGGTTCCTTCATCATGACCACAAAACAATGCTCCATGTAAAAGCTCTAAACTCCAAACCTGACCTTCAGTACCATCAATAAAGTTAAAGCCAGAATCATCTTCTATTTTTTTATAAAATAAGCCTTGATTTGTGCCTAAGTACAAAAATCCATTTGTCTTAGCAGACGCATAAACAGTACCTAGAACACCTTGCTTATCCTTATATACTTTATAGGGTGAATTATAATTTAATACATTAATTCCGTTATCTAATCCTAACCAAACATTACCATTACTATCTTCTTTAATAGACAAAACAGTGTTATTACTTAAGCCGTAAGCCTGGTTTATAGTTGACAGGATATTACCGTCAGCATCTAAATGCAGTATTCCATTAGAAATAGAGCCTAAAATAAAACTACCATCGTTTAATCTAACACTACTATAAATAGTTAATTGTGATAAAGTCTCATTAGCTGTTATATCCCATTTGATTATTTCATTATTTTCAAATTTTAAAAAGCCAAGTTCTTTTGTCTGAAATAACAAGCCGTTGTTTATCTCATAAATGTTTACAACTTCACCATTAAGAATTCTTTCTGAATCTACTAACAAAACATCAACACCGTTTTCAATTTTAAAAACACCTTCATTATTTTTTTGAAAATAAATGGAGCCGTTTGCACTAAACATTTTATTAATCCTAGTTTGGGAATCAATAATTTTAAAACTATCTTGAGATATATCATAGATATAAATACGCTCTAATGACTGAAAAAGAATATATCCTTCAATATCTAGTATTCCCCAAATTTCCTCATCCTCATTTATCTCAAAATCGCGATTATTAGAGAGAGACGTATAAAAAAGGTTTCCAAATTCATTTTTTGTCCAATACCCAAAATCCCTATATCCACCTGTATATATATAATTATTAACAACTCTAACAGATCTAAATATATCTTCATTCGGTGATGGGTATAATGCCCATGTAGCACCGTTATATTCAAGCAACCCTTTATTATTTGCCACATAAATAAATCCATTTCTAGATTGAGAAATAGCCCAATTTTGATCCTCCGCACTATAATCTTGTGTGGTAAACACTTGTATTGGTGGTAAATCTTGAGCATCACCAACAAACACAACAAACAATAATAAATAAAAAATAATTTTACGAACTATACTCACCTTACAACTATACCTTAATTAATATATCTAATAACTTCGTAATATTGAAGAAGTAAAAACATGTCAAGGCACTAATATAAGTAATTAATAGAACTTTAAAGACTACTGTAGCGTTGATATAAAATTTCTGTATGGTATTAAACAATACAATAAATCTATCACATAAACAAAACATCTTCTTATCTGTGCAACTTTACACTAGATAGATAAAAAATAACTTACATCTTTCTAATCAACTTTTTGAATAATTATTACGCAGTTAATTCCTTTAAGAATGTTAGTAGTTAAGAGGATTTAAGTAGGGTGGTTTATTATTATGTTAAGTGAAGACCTATTTACTATTATAGACTATTTTTATTGCTATAATACTCTTTGTTTTACTTAAGTAATTGAAAGAGTCTAGAAAAAAAACCTAGAATTGACTCCGTTGAGTCCATCTCAACATATTGAGACAAATCAACCCTAAGTAATGGACTGCTTTTTTGGTTTAAAAACTAGTAGAAAGTGAGCATTTAGTATTTTTTTTAAACCAAAAAAGTCGAAACTTTCGTTTCGACTTTTTATCTGTACTGAAGACGGGACTTGAACCCGTACGTCCTAATGGA
>TARA_R100001369_G_scaffold92765_1_pt1 | contig 22897 bp, 20 predicted proteins | sample TARA_R100001369 | Tara Oceans TARA_R100001369 (sample SAMEA2621528) | marine metagenome | biome: marine biome (ENVO:00000447); feature: surface water layer (ENVO:00002042); material: "saline water (ENVO:00002010), including plankton (ENVO:xxxxxxxx)" | depth 5 m | reverse complement strand
ACATCTAATTGAATTTCTAACTCATTATACAAATCTAAAAGGCTTACATTATCAAAATCACATATTTCAATTTCAATATTTGGCCCAGGCTCAAAAGCAACTGTTACATTATTTGCGGTATAATTAGTTGTTGTTTCATACATTCTGGGTAGTTCCATTCCAATAATTACTGTTGTCTGAACTTTAAACTGAAAATTAAAAGTAAATTGTCCTGCTCCGGTATCAGGGAATTTTACATCTGTTCCCTGTCTTTCTAATCCTGGCTTACCACTTGTTTGTTCAATGTCAAATATTGATGAGTTATATTTAGCATCTGTATAGTCTACTCCTTGATTTGGAAAAGTAAATAAATCATCATCAAAATCACTTATTGGAAAAGTGTCCTCACAGATTGCCCCTCCGTTACCTGCACCTTCTCCTGCTGTTGCAAAATTGTCGAAAACAATAAATGCATTAGTAAATATTGAATTTCCTTCTTCATCTATTCCTATGAATTCAATTTCAATATTGAGTCTATCGTCTAAAGAATCACCATTAGTATCTTCTAAAAAGTCATCGATAATATCATAGTCCCAATCTACATTACCACATGGTGTGCTTACAATGGCATTACCATTATTGTTTAACCAAGTATTCACCTCATCTACATTTCCATTTCCATCATAAATTAATTCTAAATTTTGAGCAGATTGACTAAGCGTTAGTTGGCAATTATCCTTAATAGTAAAATCATCAAACCCAACACCCTCATCATGTACTATTTGGTCCGACCCAAAAGCGAGTCTAAAATACACACTACCCATTCCAGCTAAATTACTTAAAGGATGTGAAACAGTTACCCAATCACCAGAACCATTATTAGTACCAAGTTCTCTTCCACTCCAGCCTTCATTTTGCCCACCAGGACTTCCACCACCATATCCTCCATCTACTAAGAAAGTATTAAACCAGTTGATTCCAGTTCCAACAGTTCCTACATTTTGCCAATTGACCAAGTCTGAGGAATACTGTAATACAACACCATCCCATTCAAACTCGCTATTCCACCATAATTTAAATTCAACTGAAGGGGTATATAGAAAAGAAAAATCAAATTGTGGGCTGACCACCGACCCGTTTTCATTTGGAACATAATCTCCTGACAAATTAGTCACCCATGCATTAGTACCAGAAGCGGCCGAATTAATTATTGGAGCCAATGGTGAGCCTAAAGTCCAAGTTGTAATACCACCTTCTACTGTCCAACCCGAAGGGCCTGATTCAAAATCCTCAGTATAAGGATAAGACGTTATTTGAGCATTTAAACTACCACTTACAAGAAGCACAAAAAGAATAAGTATTTGATTTAAGGTTCGAGAGAGAAATGTATGTTTTTTCATAATATAATTAATAGCTTGACTAAAGTAATAAAAATAATTTAATATAACGTTAAAACGCATTAAATCAGCACAATAGAACCCTTAACATGTAGGGTTTATAGCAAACTCTTAATTTAAAACTACTCAAACAACACAAAAGCCGCCCATTTTTGAGGCTCTTTTTTATACTTTAAGTACATTTTGCGTTGTGTATTAATAAAAGCATCTCTTAAAGTGGTTCCTTGTAGCCAATTATTATAAAATAATTTCATAAATTCTGAAGTCTCCTCATCTGGCACTTCCCATAAGCTCATTATTAACCGCTCTACGCCTGCCATTTTAAAAGCACGTTGCAACCCATAGACTCCTTCACTTCCATCGATATCACCTAAGCCCGTTTTACAAGCACTTAAAACTACAAGATCCGTATTTGATAAATCTAAATTAGAAATCTCCATAGCAGTTAAAATGCCATCTTCTTCTTCATTTGGATTGCCACCATTTTTCCATGCATAATTAGCACCTGCTAATATTAAGCCTGAGCGCAATAATGGATCTTCTGCTAATCTATAGTTATCTTCTGTACTTAAATTAAATTCTGTACTTGCATCCCTATTTAAGTTTTCATAAAAGAATCCATGCGTAGCAATATGAATAAGGCTTGGACTTTGACCACTAAAAGTTTTAAAACTTGCTTCTGTCGCTTCGTTTTTTGTTAAAACCGAAACACTTGTACCTTCTTGTTTTAGTAAACTATTTAAACTTTCAATTTCATCTACTGCCCCTTCAAGAAGCGTCCAGCTTTCCCCTCTACTCTTTGTGCCTCTTAGCTTATTTAAAGCAGGGTTATTTAAAAAAAAAGTATCCTCTTTTTGGGTTGTTTCGGCTTCCTCTCCATTAGACGATTCATAATCATAAGTTATTCCGCCAATAAGTACTGTTGTATCCATGTTTAAAGGTGCAATTTCTTCAATCAATTTATAGGTACTGCTCAATTGTATGAGTTTATATTGATTAACTAATGCATTATTACTTTTAGTAATAGCGGCGAAAGCGATTTGATTTAGTAAACCGCTCGGTGCGTAAAATATACTATTGCCCTTTGACAAGTGTATTTTAATAGGTTGCCAGATTAAATTGTACAATTGATCTGAACTGTACCAATCATCTGGTGATTTTCTAGCAATGGCTTTTTTCAATTCAGATTCTTTAAATAAAGGGACCACTTTAGGGAATTCATCTATTGCATTAAACACATAAGCGACGTACATGACTTCACCTGTCAACTCATTATCTTTCAATACATTAAAGTGTGAAAACTCAATAGCAACGGCATCGTTCTTTAATTTACTTTTAACAGCTTCCCAATCTCTCACTAATGAAATACCACCCTCAAAGTTAGATGTATATAACTTTACCAGCTCAGCTTCTCTTTTATTAATTATGATTTTTAAACTATCTGCCTCTACCCTGCTTTTTGCTAAATATTGTGTTAATGATTTAGTCCTTTTATTATTTAATTCTTGATAGCTTTTTATTTTAGCGTTAATAGCATCATCTTCTAAAGATTTTAATTTAAAAGTGATGTCTTTGGAGTTATTCAACAACAGTCCTTTTAGCATCAATTGGTTATTTAAATTAATAGTATTTAAAAGGTCATTATTTAAATTTTTGGAAATAGCAATGGACTGCATTTGGTTAAAATTCTTGGTTAGCATTTTTATAAATGCCTTTTTTTCATTTTCACTACTGAACCTAAATATTTTATCTATTTGATTTACAAAAACACTGTTAGATTGTTCTAAAGCGAGCACAGCCTGTTCCGTCATTCCTAAACCAAAATAGGTATCGCCCAAGGTCTTTAAAAACTGACCATAGTCAACATGCGCCTTTCCTAATATTTCTCCTAGCATTTTTGTAGAACCTTCTATTAGAGGTAATGCTTTTTGATAATCACCTCTTAAATTATAAGCTTTGGCAAGACTAAATTTTCTATTATAATATTCTTCATTTTTTGGCCTCTTATTAGTTTCAAAATAAGTTACATTTTTTTTCATAAGTTTAAGCGCCTCTTCAAAGTCACCTAGCTCGAATAAAGTTTTTGAATAATCATTTAACATATAACTATAAAATGAATGCCATATCTGACCTTCTGGAACTTCAATAATAGTTATGGCATCCCTAAAATAGACAAGTGCGTCCTTATATTTCCCTTCTACAAAATAAAGCTTACCAATATTATTGAGCAACTTTGCATATTCAGGATCCTTTTTACCATGAGAAATTTCCATAGCTTCTAAAGCTTCAATATAAACTTCGTGAGAACGCCCATATCGTCCCATATTTTGATAAAAATAGCCCTTATCCATTAGCCTGTTACTATAAGTGATTTTACTTATTTCAGGAATCTCTAGCGCTTTATTACAGTACAGCATTGCTTTTTCATAATCACCAATGCGATCATAGTTCAATCCTATATTTCCTAATGTTATTGCATAGTTATCATTGTTTGTTTTATTGTTTTTTACAAAAACATCTTGTACTTTCATAAAGGCTTTAATAGATTCTATGTAGTTATTATTATCTTTTTCTATGCGTCCTAACATATAGTTAACCGATAAGTAATACATACTTTCGTAATCACCTAAGTCTTCAAATGTTTTTTGAGCTTTGCTCATATAATGTGACGCCTGATCTAAAAACCTTGCATTGAAATAAGCTAGCCCAATATTATAAAGCCTACTTGCAAAAGCTTCATTTATCTTTCCTTCCTTATTCTCAATTAGACTAAGTGCCGATTTAACAGCTTTATTAGCTTTATCTTCTTGCCTTAAGCCAAGATAAACTGGCAGCAACTCTATTAAAACAACTTCTACTTTTAAAGTTTGACTTGGGTCTTGAGATTCAACTATAGTTAATGCATGTTCTAAATATTCTTTAGCTTCAATATTATTTTTACCTGTACCCTTATAGCTTTTACCAAGTCCGAAAAGTGTTTTCGCATAGGTAGAATCCTTGCTATTGCTTACTAAATCGAGTATAGCCAAATACTCATTGTACAACATTATAGCCTTTTGAAATTGTCTATTAGTTAAAGACAAATCTGCCAGTTCTTGAATCTTTGTAGAATATTCGGAACGTTTTGAAGGTTTTAAGGACTTTGAGTAAACCAAAAGTTCTTTAGTAAGGTTTAAAGAATCTAAGATAGTATATGATTTAGTATACATATTAACCTTATAAAAGTTATATAAGGATTTACCATATTTAGGTCTACCTTCATAATGCGCTTCTGCGATAGTATACGCATCTTGCAAATACGGATAGGCTAGCTTAACCGAATCCTTCTTTAATAAGTTTTCACCTTGCTCGTTTAAGGACTTCCAATACTTGGGTTTTAAGTCTTGTGCATTTAATTTGAAAAAGACAAAAAGGAGTAGACTAAATAATATTTGCTTGTAGAACTTCATAATGTTGATTTAATAGCTAAATCAGAACATAAGCCTAGAGCTGAAAATATGTATACAATAGATTTTAGGTGCTATTAAAATAGCTCTTTTTTATAGAAGAACAAAATTGAAGCTATAAGTAGGGTACTTTATATTTTATCTATCAATAACAAAGTCAAATTTTATCTAATCTCTTGTTAATCGCATTTTAGATAAATTTATTTAAATCCATCTCATTTATAGCACCATGAGAATCGTGAGCTACTACTACTCCATTCTTTATCACTAAAAGCTGAGGCGACTGGTGCATTACTTGAAATTTATAACCCACTTCGTTAGAGACATCGCGATAACTCAACAAGTCTAAATAGTGTAAATCAGCATTGTTATTTAAATCATAAGCAGCAACAAACTGTTTCATGACCATTCTACTAATGCCACAAGTTGTAGAATGCTTAAAAACAAACTGTGTTTTGCTTTCCGATTTTTCTTTGATGTTTTCTAACTGAGATACATCATTTAATGCGATCCAAGGCAACACTTTTTCTTCTTTTGGTTCTGATGAACCACTAAACATTTTATTAAAAATTCCCATACTTTAAAATTCAATTATTAAGACCTATAGTCGTTCATATTCTCTAACCTTACAGACTGACGAAACGTCACGCTATCACTGAATAAATCAGTCATTTTGTCGCTAACCCTATGTTGGTAAGATTATTGTCTAAAGGTAAACAAATACAACACTACTATAAACACTATTTGTTTGAGTTTCGTAGAAATAAAGATTGTTTCAACTCTATTCTAGCAAATAAAAATAAAATTAAATATGAACTTTAATAACTATACAATAAAATCACAAGAAGCAATACAGCAAGCACAGCAGCTCGCTCAAGGTTTTGGTCATCAACAAATAGAAAATGAGCATGTTTTTAAAGCGCTGTTTAATGTTGATGAAAACGTATTACCATTCCTCTTAAAAAAGTTGAATGTTAATTTGGCTATGCTTCAACAAATATTGGATGCAGCACTCGAAAGTTTTCCAAAAGTTTCTGGCGGTGAATTGATGCTTTCTCGCGAAGCCAATAAAACGTTAAACGAAGCCTCTATCATTGCTAAAAAGATGAATGACGACTTTGTGTCTATTGAGCACTTAGTATTGGCTGTTTTCAAATCTAAAAGTAAAATAGCACAAATCTTAAAAGACCAAGGAGTTACTGAAAAAGGCTTAAATGCTGCTATTGAAGAATTGCGAAAAGGAGACCGTGTAACATCTCAAAGTCAAGAAGAAACTTATAATGCATTAAATAAATATGCTAAAAACTTAAATCAATTAGCCCGAGATGGTAAGCTAGATCCTGTAATTGGTCGTGATGAAGAAATTCGAAGAATCCTTCAAATTTTATCGCGTCGTACCAAAAACAATCCAATTTTAGTCGGTGAACCTGGCACTGGTAAAACTGCAATTGCAGAAGGTTTAGCACACAGAATTATAGATGGTGATATTCCAGAAAATTTAAAAGACAAACAAATTTTTGCTTTAGATATGGGTTCTTTAATTGCAGGCGCTAAATTTAAAGGTGAGTTTGAAGAGCGCCTAAAAGCAGTCATTAAAGAAGTGACTGAAAGTGATGGAGATATCGTTTTATTTATCGACGAAATTCACACACTTGTTGGCGCTGGTGGAGGACAAGGTGCCATGGATGCGGCTAACATTTTAAAGCCAGCACTAGCACGTGGCGAATTAAGAGCAATTGGAGCTACCACATTAGACGAGTACCAAAAATACTTCGAGAAGGATAAAGCTTTGGAACGTCGTTTTCAAAAAGTTATCGTCAACGAACCAGATACCGAAAGTGCGATTTCGATTTTACGCGGAATTAAGGAGAAATACGAAACACATCACAAAGTAAGAATTAAAGATGAAGCTATTATTGGTGCTGTAGAATTATCTGAACGCTATATCACAAACCGCTTCCTTCCAGATAAAGCTATTGACTTAATGGATGAGGCAGCATCTAAATTACGAATGGAAATTAATTCTAAACCAGAAGAATTAGATGTCTTAGACCGTAAAGTGATGCAGTTAGAAATTGAACTCGAAGCTATTAAACGAGAGAAAGATGAAAGCAAACTAAAATCTTTAAAAGCCGATTTAGCAAATCTTAAAGAAGAACGTAACGAACTTAATGCCAAATGGAAATCTGAAAAAGAGATTGTAGAAAAGGTACAGACTATAAAGCAAGATATTGAAAATTATAAGCTTGAAGCAGAACGCGCAGAACGCGATGGTGACTATGGTAAAGTAGCGGAAATTAGATATGGTAAAATAAAGGAAGCTACTGTAGAGCTTGAAAAATTTCAGAAGCAATTATCAGAGCAGCAAGAAACCTCTATGATTAAAGAGGAAGTTACTTACGAAGATATTGCTGATATCGTAGCAAAATGGACCGGAATTCCGGTGACCAAAATGCTTCAAAGTGATCGTGAAAAATTACTAAAACTTGAGGACGAATTACACAGGCGTGTTGTTGGCCAAGAAGAAGCGATTGAGGCGGTTAGTGACGCTGTAAGACGCTCTAGAGCTGGGCTTCAAAATCCACATAAACCAATTGGTACATTTCTATTTTTAGGAACTACAGGAGTTGGTAAAACAGAATTAGCAAAAGCTTTGGCAGAATATCTATTTGATGATGAAAATGCAATGACCAGAATAGACATGAGTGAATACCAAGAACGCCATGCTGTAAGTAGGTTGGTTGGCGCACCTCCAGGATACGTAGGTTATGATGAAGGTGGACAGTTAACGGAAGCTGTTAGACGCAAACCCTATTCTGTCGTTTTATTAGATGAAATTGAAAAAGCGCATCCAGATACCTTTAATATTCTATTACAAGTTTTAGATGAAGGTCGCTTAACGGACAACAAAGGACGAATTGCAGATTTTAAAAACACCATTATTATTATGACTTCAAATATGGGAAGTCAGATTATACAAGAGCGTTTTGAAGCAACAAAGGATATTCCTTCAGCTATCGCAGCAGCAAAAATAGATGTTTTGGCTTTATTAAAACAGAGCGTTAGACCAGAGTTTTTAAATCGTATCGATGATACCATCATGTTTACGCCTTTATCTAAAAAGAACATTACCGCTATTGTTGGATTACAGTTAAAAGGTATCACAAAAATGATTGCACAACAAGGCATAACGTTTGGTGCAACACCAGAAGCTGTAGCATATTTAGCAGAGAAAGGTTATAATCCAGAATATGGTGCGAGACCTGTAAAACGAGTGATTCAAAAAGAGGTTTTAAATCAACTTAGTAAAGAAATACTCGCTGGTAAAGTAACCACAGATAGTATTATTTTACTCGATGAATTTGACGGACAATTAGTCTTTAGAAATCAAGGTCATTTGGCAGTAACAAAATTATAAACATTAATGTAACAATTAGGTTACAGAATAGTCTTTATATTGATTGGTTGGTTAAGAGCAACATAAATCTCAAGTACTTGGGAGGAGTGTTGCTCTTCCTTTATAATTTTAATACTTTTTTAGATTTATGAATTTGTTCTTTAAACAAATCTTTGGTTAATGATAGGTTATGCCAAAATGCACCCAAAAGTGGTGATATATTATTCAAATTTACAGATTTAAATAAATCGAAAATTAGAAACTTCTTTTAAAAATTTAGGACTAAAACCTGGAAATGGCACAAATAACAATTCTCGTTTACCATCAATATAACGTGTGTCTAAATATGTTGAAGACATCGGTGGATTTGAGGGCCTGCTTTACTTTATACATTAGTATTATGTAAATTAATAATAGCTTCATTAACTAAGTACGACCAAAATTATTTAGAGACTTCAAACTGTTTACAGATATCTATTGCTTTTTTAATAGATACAAAACCATCCTTATTTTCAGGACAATAATTTAATTCGCATAAAGTAGAATAGCCATTACCAGCATTACCCCAAGCAGAAGAACTCTCTTGCGCCACACCATCTAAACGCTCTAAAATTAGCACCTTTAAATCTGGTTTAATAGTTTAGAAATTAATGCTAAAACAGCACTCATTATACCACCTCCAAAACATATTAAATCGTACTCTTGATTTTTATCAATTTCGTCTTTCATTTATAGGTATGTTAGATATATAGATAATTCATATAATTTACTTAAGTCAAAAAAACAATTTTATATATTTGACTTCAAATTCACAAAAAAATAGCTGCTATGGGTATGTTTCATTATTACGAATTACCAAACTCAGAAATGTTTGTTTTTGATGAGTTTTTAATTTGCCAGATAAAAGAAGGCGCTGAAATAAAACCTGAGCTAAATGAACGATTAAATAAAATTATTCAAAATCATTTTGAAGGTAAAAACATTGTCTATATATCTAACCGTGTAAATTCCTATTCTGTAGATCCCTTAACCTATTCTGAAACAGAAAAAATCCCAAACCTAGTTGCTATTGCTATAGTTCCTAATACACAACTTATGCGTAAAAATGCAGAATTTGAAAGTGAGTTTTTTCATAAACCTTATGAAATTTTTGACACATTAAGTGAGGCAATTCAATGGGTTCACAAAATTATTGAGGCAGAATCGAAGTAGTCTACTCACTTTATTCAAAAAAAAATAGGTTTTTTGTAACATTTACTTTTTTTTCATACCAATATGAAAACATAATCTTTAAGAATGAAATATTTATTATCCTTTTTAGTCTTAGTTTTATTATCAACAAGCTCTGTAAATGCACAGGAATTAGAAAATTCTACACTTTGGAAAATTGAAGGTAACGGATTAGAGAAAGCATCTTACCTATTCGGAACAATTCATATTACTTGTGATGCAACCATAGAAGACGATGTAAAAAAAGCACTTGATGCAACATCGCAAGTTGTGTTAGAAATAGATATGGACGATCCTAATATGCAAAGTAAAATGATGCAAGGTATGTATATGAAAGACGGACAGAAACTTAAAGATTTAGTGTCGCCTGAAGATTATGCTGCTGTAGATTCTCTTTTTATTAAAAATATGGGAATGTCTGTTAAAGTGATAGAAAACATAAAACCATTTTTTCTAACAGCAATGCTCTATCCTAAATTATTAGATTGCCCTATGCAATCCTTTGAAACGGAACTAATGAAAGTTGCTAAAGAACAAGGAGAAGAAGTTAATGGATTAGAAACTATTGAAGATCAACTTAAAGTTTTTGATGACATTCCTTATAAGGCTCAAGCAGAAGATTTAGTGCGTAGTGCAAAAGATAATATGACCTACGATAAAGAAACTTTCTCAAAAATGTTAGATATCTACAAAAAGGAGGACATTAATGCAATGATAGAAATGATGAATGACGAGAATTTCACTTCTGTCGCAGAGCACCAAGATGAATTACTTGATAACAGAAATAAAAACTGGATACCTAGAATAGCTGAATATGCAAAAGAACAACCAACATTTTTCGGAGTTGGAGCAGGTCATTTAGCTGGTGATAATGGCGTTATAAACTTACTTAGAAAAGCAGGTTATACACTAACCGCAGTAAAAAACTAGTCTATAATACATATAATCAAAAAAGAGCTCAATAACGAGCTCTTTTTTGATTGTACATTAGAGGTATTAAAATTTCATACCTACACCAAAACCTATAATTAAAGGATTAATATCTACATCTACACCAACTGTAGCTCCTAATGCTGAAGTAGCATCTACAGTAGCATCTGTTGATAACAGAATATACTTAACATCTAAGTTTAAAAACCATTTATCATTTAAGTTATAGTCTAAACCACCCTGAAAAGCAAAACCTATGCTGTTTTCGTACTCAACATTATCTGCTACATCACCTTCATCTATACCATAAAAAATCGTATAGTTAATACCTGCACCTAAATAAGGCTTAAAATTACCTGTGTAAAAATGATACTGTAAAGTTAGTGTTGGAGGTAATAACCAAACATCACCTAAATCTATATCACCAACAGCAGTATCTACCGCATTAACATCGTGATTTGCTGTAGCAAGAATCAACTCTACAGCCCAGTTTTTAGTAAAAAAATAAGTAAAATCAAGTTCTGGTACAAAAGCAGCATCAATTTCTACATCACCACCAATAGCTTCTATATCAGCAGATTCATTCGGTATTACACTAATTAACCTAAATCTAATTTGCCATTTACTATAATCGTCTGTCGCCATATCTTCTTGTGCATTTAAGTTAAAAGTAAAGCCAGCTAAAAGCATAAATAAGAATAAATTTTTAATGAGAATTGTGTTTTAATTTTCAACAAAAATAAAGGTGTCTAAGCACAAAAAAACTGACAAATGTCATAATCTAAAACATAGTCTTATACTGTAATTATTCATTCTATATTTATAAAAAAATAAACTATTGAAATACAGCTTTTTATAGTTTAAAAAGAATGTTTTCGATAAAATGAATAATAAACACGAATTTAAATGCTCATATTATCGGATAAATCATTAATTTTATCGTGCTATTTAATTCCAACAAAACATAAGACATAATTAAAACTTGTCTAGTAATCCCTCTACTTGTAGAAATTACTATAGCTAAATTATTGTCAAAACCCTACTTAAAAAATTGAATGGAATTAAATAGATACATAGACCACACCCTACTTATTGCTTCTGCAACAGAAGCAGATATTCTGCAACTTTGCGAGGAAGCTTTAAAATATAATTTCTATTCTGTTTGCATAAATAGTAGCTTTGTAGCAATAGCGAAACAAGCTCTTGGTAGATCGGATGTAAAAGTTTGCACAGTTGTTGGTTTTCCATTAGGAGCTATGTCTACTGAAGCAAAAATATTTGAAGCTAAAAAAGCTATAGAACAAGGAGCCTCCGAAATAGATATGGTAATGAATATTGGCAGACTTAAAAGTAATAATCATGTTGCAGTGCTAAAAGATATTAGCAATGTAAAACGTGCCATTGGTTTAACTCCATTAAAAGTTATTTTGGAAATAAGCGAACTTTCTAAAAACGAAATTGTAAAAGCATGTGAGATTTGTATCGATGCTAAAGCAGACTTTGTAAAAACATCAACAGGATTTTCTAAGAGTGGAGCCACCTTTACTGCTGTAAAAATAATGAAGAAGTCAGTTAAAGACCAACTTAAAATAAAAGCATCTGGAGGTATTAGGGATGTTGAAACGGCTTTAAAATATATAGAAATTGGTGTTCATAGAATTGGAACATCTTCAGGAGTTGCCATGATGACTAGTCAAATTTTACATTCTACTTACTAATATTAGCCACAATCCTTAACTTTACACCATGAGTGTACATATAGGAGCCAAGAAAGGCGATATCGCAGAAACTATTTTATTACCTGGTGATCCGTTACGAGCAAAATGGATTGCAGAAACATTTTTTGAAAACCCAAAGTGCTTTAACGAAGTTAGAGGCATGTACGGTTATACAGGTACATATAAAGGTAAGCGTGTTTCAACAATGGGAACAGGTATGGGTGTTCCAAGTATTTCAATCTATGCCAATGAGCTTATTACTGAATTTGGTGTCAAAAACCTCATTAGAGTTGGTAGCGCTGGTTCGTATCAAAAAGATGTAAAACTTAGAGATGTTGTTTTAGCTATGGCTGCCTCATCTACTTCTGGTGTAAACGAAATACGTTTTAAAGGTGCCGATTACGCACCTACTGCAGATTTTGGTCTGTTTATAAAAGCTGTTGAAGCTGCTAAATCTAAAAATATTCCTATAAAAGCTGGCAATGTTTTATCTTCTGATGAATTTTATGAAGATGATAAAGAGGCTTATAAAAAGTGGTCTAAATTTGGTGTCCTTTGTGTAGAAATGGAAGCTGCCGGATTATATACTGTAGCAGCAAAACATAATGCAAATGCATTAGCAATACTTACCATTTCCGACTCCTTAGTGACTGGTGAACATACAACTAGTAAAGAACGAGAAACTACATTTAAAAGTATGATTAAAATTGCTCTTGAGTTAGTCTAATACTATGATTTCTATAACAGATAAGATACAACTTCAAGATATTAAAATTGAAGACCAGTCTAAATTAATGACGCTTTTAGAGTCCATTTATCCTCCTGCCTATGAATATCTTTGGAAAAATAAAGATTGTAGTTTTTACTTAAATAAATTCTACAGTCTAGAAAATTTGGAATTAGAATTAGCCGACCCAAATGCCACCTATTATTTTGTCACATATAATTCTGATCTAGCTGGGATATTTAGAATTATTTATAACAAATCATTTGAAGAATTTCAAAAGAAAAAAGCGACCTATATTAATAGAATTTATCTTGCAAAAACTGCTCAAGGTAAAGGAGTGGCTCAACACTTATTTAATTGGGTTGAACAAGAGGCAAAAGAAAAAGGTAATACACTACTTTGGCTAAAGGCAATGGATTCTAAGAAACAAGCATTACGGTTTTATGAGAAACAAAGCTATAATTATGCTTCACCAACACATCTAGATTTCCCCTTAATGCATACTAATTTAAGAGGAATGCAAATCATGTATAAACTACTGACTTAAAATAAGTTATTTAATAAGCTTCTAAAAAATACTAGTATTCTCTTTATATTTGGGTACACTAATTAATCAATCTTATTATGAAATCTTTTATTCTATCAATCATTCTTGCACTATCATTCACTATTTCTGCACAAGACAATTCTGATAAAGCTCAAATTGAAACGACACTAAACAATTATATAGACGCCTTTTATAAAGGTGATACCACAAAGCTAAAAGTTGCGATAAAACCGAGACTAAATAAATTCGGTTATTGGAAAAACGAAGAGTCTGGAGACTACGAGTACTATGCGCATATGAATTATCAGCAAGCGATGAATTTTGTTATAAAGATGAAGGAAGAAGGTAAATCTAGAGATGAAAATGAAATTAGAAATGTTGAAATCTTAGACATAGGTAACCACATTGCTTCTGCAAAAGTTACAGCCGCTTGGGGAATTGATTACATCCTGTTATCTAAAGATGAAGGTAAATGGATGATTGAACAAGTAATCTGGGAAGGCCCATACCAAAAGGAAAATACACAACAAATAACAACGTATTATTTAATAAGACATGCCGAAAAAGACCAATCAGACAAAACCAATAGAAATCCTCATTTGATTGAAGCTGGTATAAAACGCGCAAATAATTGGGTAAAAGTTCTTAAAGATATAAAGTTTGATATGGTCTATTCTACAGACTACAACAGAACTAAAGAAACTGCTGCACCAACAGCAAAAGCTAATGAGGTTGAAGTTAGCTTTTACAATCCTAGAGATTTAGCATCGTCTGCTTTTATGGAAGCTACAAAAGGTAAAACAGTCCTCATTGTTGGTCATAGTAACACAACTCCGATGTTCACAAATGGTTTATTAGGTGAGAAAAAATACGATATGATAACTGAAGATAACAATGCTAATCTTTATATCGTCACTATTAATAAAGACTCAAAATCATCGACTATTTTAGTCGTAGAGTAAGTCTACTTTTACGTTTTTGAGTTCTATTTTAGAAAGTAACTTTAGTTGGTTTTCATTAAAAGCTTTTCCTAAATCAAAAAGCGCGATGGATGTATTTTCAGATTTGTAATTATTGTAATCTACAAATCGTAATTTGTTTATATAGCGTTCGTTATATGCTTCTCTAAAACGCATCCCTACGCCATCGTCTTCATTATAAGAATAGGCGATATAATCTGTTTTAAGCATTTGTTTATTAACCCAATACACAAATACATCTTCAAAGTCCTCACCTCCACCTTGTTCATTAAACGTGACTTTAATTTTGTAATATGCTTCACCCTTTATGAGCTCTTCTCCAAGCAATTCTTTAATAACTGCTTTATCATTTAAACCATAAGGTAAAACGGAAAAATAATGTACAGAATTAACTGATGCAGTATATTTCACAGCCATAGAATCTTCAACCATGATAAACTCTTTATCTACCATTCTTTTAAAACCTGAGTTATCAAGAATATCGATAATACTGTCGTTATTTTGTTTAAATAACCTTAAAAATGAGAATTCCCTTTTTTCTCGATTAGCCACGTATGCTTTATCCCTGAAATCAAATCTAATTATCGAATTTCTGTAGTTTTTCCCACCTGAAATTTCAATAGATTTATTAATAATATCCTTAGCTGACAAAACATTAGAATCTGATTCACCTTTGCAGCTAGCAACTAAAAACACTAATAAAATTATCTGAAAATACTTCATATTAAAGATTTAGACTTTAAAGTCGTAAAACTAGCTAATACATAACAAGTCTATCCCAAAATAATTATAATTTCTATACCTTTGCTATCCATGCAAAAAACAGTTAACATACTTAACAAAAAGGCTAAATTTCAGTACGATATACTAGATAAGTATACGGCCGGAATAGTTTTAACCGGAACTGAGATTAAATCCATCAGATCTGGTAAGGCTTCTATTGCTGAAAGTTTTTGCGAATTTAATGACAGAGAAGAATTATTTGTTATTAATATGACTGTTGAAGAATATGCATTTGGTAATTACTACAATCATAAACCAAAGGCTGAACGAAAGTTACTTTTAAATAGAAAAGAGCTTAAAAAGCTTAAAAAGGAAATGGATGTAAAAGGTAACGCTGTAATTCCATTACGCCTATATATTAACGATAAAGGATTCGCTAAATTAATTATCTCTTTAGCTAAAGGTAAAAAACTCTACGATAAGCGCGAAACTATTAAAGACCGAGATAACAAGCGGGATTTAGATCGTATTAAAAAGAATTTTTAATAAATTTTAAGAGATTTATAACTTTTGTAAGTATTTTTTTATATTATTTTTGAAATAATATAGGCAACCATTTATTAAAATGTTACGTCTATATAAATAGAATCATTAATCAAACACTATGACTAAAAATCTACTCGGCTTATTATTTATTTTTTTAAGCACAATTGCCTCAGCGCAAATTGTTGGATCAGTTACCAACGAAAAAAACGAACCGCTTCCTTTTGTTAATATTCTTTTAGAAAACACCTATAAAGGAACTACTAGTAATGATGATGGGTATTATGAGCTTAATATATCAGAAACTAAAACCTACACACTTGTCTATACCTTTTTGGGATATAAAACGGTTAAGAAAAAAATTACTGTAGATAAATTTCCTTTTGAACTCAATATTACCTTAAAAGAAGAGTCTGTCTCTCTAGGTGAAGTTCTAATTAATTCAGAAGAAAATCCTGCTGATATTATTATTAGAAAAACCATAGCTCAACGTAAGGCTAATCTAGAAAAGATAAATTCATTTAAAGCAGATTTTTATTCTAGAGGATTAATTAAAATTAAAGATGCACCAGAGAAAATATTAGGTCAAGAAGTTGGTGATTTAGGTGGTGGTTTAGACTCAACACGTACCGGAATTATTTACTTGTCAGAAACTATTTCTAAAATTCAATATTTAAGACCAGATAAACTTAAAGAAAAAATAACCGCATCTAAAGTTAGTGGAAACAGCAGTGGCTTTAGTTTTAATAATGCTATTGATGTCGATTATAATTTCTACAATAACACTATTGAATTTGGTAACGAAATGATTTCTCCTATCGCTAAGAATGCTTTTGGCTATTACCGTTACAAACTAGAAGGTGTTTTTTATGATGATCGCGGAAACTTAATTAATAAAATTAACGTGATTCCGAAACGAGAAAATGACCCTGTTTTTACAGGAAGCATTTATATTGTTGAAGATCAATGGACCATTTATGCTTTAGAACTTCATACTACAGGTATTCAAGCACGTATACCAGCTGTAGATATATTATCGTTAAAACAAACATTTTCTTACTCAGAAGAAAATAGTATTTGGGCTTTAATTTCTCAAAGTCTGGACTTTAAGTATGGTATTTTCGGTATTAAAGGAGATGGTCGTTTTACAGCCGTTTACAGTAATTACGAATTTAACGAACCACTAACTAAAAAAGATTTTGGACGAGAAATTGTCGCTTTTGAAGACCAAGCTAATAAAAAAGATTCTTTATTTTGGAACAAAATTAGACCTGTACCTCTAACAGTTGAAGAACGCACAGATTACATTAAAAAAGACAGTATTCAACTTATAAAAGAATCAAAACCATACTTAGATTCTGTTGATCAAGCCAGAAATAAATTCAAATTAGGAGACATTTTAGGTTACACCTATCAAGATTCTGAAAAAGATATTCGGTTAGGTTTCGATATACCAGCAAACGTAAGCTTTAATACAGTTCAAGGCTATACCGCAAATGCAAATGTGTTCTTTACTAAAGATTATGGTGATTTTAAGCGCTATTTTAGTGCTAGAGCCAATTTAGAATACGGATTTTCAGATGACCGTTTAAGAGCAACAGGATCGCTAACTTATAAATTTAATAACACAAGCAGAGGCCTTTTGACGTTCTCTGGAGGTGTGCAAGTACGGCAATTTAATGCTTCAAACCCTATAACAGCCATCGGAAACAGTATTGCAACGCTTTTCTTTGAAGAGAATTATTTGAAACTCTACGAGCGTCGTTTTTTGCAAGTCAACTATTCTGAAGAATTATTTAATGGCTTGGGCTTTTTCTCTAACGTGAGTTATGAAAATCGTAGTGCACTGTTTAATACTACAGACCAAACATTTTATCCAGACAGAAACAAGGTGTTTTTAAGCAACAATCCTATAGACCCATCAAGTACAGACGCGCCATTTGAAAATCATAATATTGTAAAAATCAATGTTTCAGCTCGGATAAACTTCGATCAAAACTACTTAAGCTATCCTGATAGTAAGGTAAATATTTCAAATGACAAATACCCAACATTAGTATTAGGGTATGAAAAAGGCTTAGGAGCCACAAATAGTAATTATAATTTTGACCAAATAAAAGCAAGATTATCTCAATCTCTTAATATCGCGGACAAAGGTCGTTTTAGTTACAACCTCAGAGCTGGTAAATTTTTCAATGCAGATGCTATTGCCTTCATGGATTTTCAACACTTTAATGGGAACCAAATTAACGTAAGTAGAAGAGGTAATTACACGGATGTATTTAACAATTTAGGCTACTATGATTTAAGTACTAATGACAGTTATTTAGAAATGCATGCTGAGCACGATTTTAATGGTTTCATTTTAGGGAAAATTCCACTCTTAAATAAACTTAACTTTAATTTAGTTGTTGGAGCACACAACTTATCTACACCAGACCGCAGACCCTATCAAGAATACACTATTGGTCTCGATAATATTGGTTGGGGAAAATGGCGTTTCTTACGTATAGATTATCTAAGGTCTTACCAAGGAGGTTATCAAGGTGATGCCATTTTGTTTGGACTGAAATTCTTTTAACTTTATAGAATGAAAAATATCTGTTTAGTTTTATTAGTACTCGCTTTAAATACCAAAGCCCAAGAAGCAAAAGACTACTCTAAAAACGTAGCAACATTAGACACTACTATCGAAACTCTATATTCAGTTATATCTGGTGATAAAGGAGTAGAACGCGATTGGGATTTATTTAAATACTTATTTCATAAAAATGCTAAACTAATCCCAACAAGCAAAAATGAAGCTGGTAGAACAGTTGCACGTTTTATCTCACCAGAAGATTATATTAATACCTCTGGGAAATGGTTGCTTGAAAATGGGTTTCACGAAGTAGAGCTCTATAGATCCATCCAAACCTTTGGAAATATTTCACAAGTATTTAGTACATATGAATCTTTTAAAAGTAAAAACGATACGGAACCTTTTATGAGAGGTATCAACAGCATTCAATTAATGAATGATGGAGAGCGTTGGTGGATTATTAATATTTATTGGATGCAAGAATCTGAGGAAAACCAAATTCCTGGTGAGTATTTACCGAAAAATTAATTTTAATAAGCTACATGCTATGTCATTTCGAGTGAAATTCTCTTTTTAGGGTTTTTTTATCTAGAAGCATAAAAGTACAAGAGGTTCTCTATACAATTTCGACGCTTCAAAATCAATCGAACTGACGATATAACTTCTAATTATATCAAACTTATCTTAAACCTATTTGAGTTATAACTTATAGTCCGTATTTTAACATAATATTTTTTTAAACCATATTAATATGTCATTCAAATCAAATTCAATTTTATTTTTTGTTTTTGCTTTCTCTATTTTAAGTTTAGCACAAAATGCAACAGAAAAAGCACAACCCATTTTTAAAGATGGTGAAGCACAAATCGTTGAAGCTTTTAATAATCCTAAAAAATATATTCGTCACGACCTTTGGGTAGAAACGGAATTTGACACAGATGGAGATGGCAAACCAGATCGTATGCACGTTGATGTAACACGACCAGAACAAACAGAAACAGAAGGTTTAAAATTACCTGTAGTTTACGAATCTAGTCCTTATTTTGCTGGTGTTGCAGCTGACGCACCTGGTACAATGTGGAATGTAGAACACGAATTAGGAGGCATTGGTGAAGAACGTTTTCACCCAGAAGTAACACGTCGTGGTAAACGACCAATCATATCTAATTCGCAAATAAGAACTTGGGTTCCTAGAGGTTATATTGTAGTACATTCGTCGTCTCCGGGAACAGGTTTATCAGATGGTGCACCTACTATAGGTGGCAAAAATGAATCTTTAGCTCCAAAAGCAGTTATCGATTGGCTTTGTGGACGTGCAAAAGGGTATAAAGAACGTGATGGAAACGAAGAAGTAAAAGCATTTTGGTCTACAGGAAAAGTAGGAATGACAGGTACATCATATAATGGCACAATTCCGTTAGCTGCTGCAACAACTGGAGTTAAAGGTTTAGAAGCTATTATTCCTATTGCACCGAATACATCTTACTATCATTATTACCGTTCTAACGGTTTAGTGCGCTCTCCTGGTGGTTATTTAGGTGAAGATATTGATGTGCTTTATGATTTTGTTCATAGTGGTGATGAAGACAAACGTGCTTACAATAACAAAACAGTCCGAGACACAGAAATGATGAATGGTATGGACAGACAAACAGGCGACTTAAATGAATTTTGGTCTAGTAGAGATTACCTCAACCAAATGGATAATATGGAAGCTGCATTATTAATGTCACACGGCTTTAATGATTGGAACGTAATGCCCGAACACAGCTATAGAATCTATAAAGCTGCTAAAGAAAAAGGATTATCAACTCAAGTTTATTATCACCAAAATGGACATGGTGGACCACCACCAATGTCTATGATGAATCGTTGGTTTACTAAATACTTACATGGTATTGATAATGGCGTTGAAAAAGAAGAAAATAAAGCTTATATCGTAAGAGAATATGACGACAGGCAAAAGCCAACGGCTTATAAAGATTATCCAAATCCTGAAGCTAAGGATGTTACTTTTTATCCTTTTTTAGCAGGTGCATTAGACCCTATAAAACCTAAGAGTATAGCTTCCGATACATTCAGTGATAACGTTGAGTTTAGTGGTAGTGACTTAGCCAAAGCAAAAAAATCAAATAACAGATTATTATATGTAACCTCAACGTTAAACGAAGATTTACATATTTCTGGTGTAGCAAAAGTGAGTATTACTTTGGCTAGTAGTAAATCTGCAGCAAACTTATCGGTTTGGATGATATCATTGCCTTGGCAAGAAGGAAAAGACGTTAAAATAACGGATAATATTATAACACGTGGTTGGGCAGACCCAAAGAATCACAAATCTTTAACTGATGAAGAAGATTTAGTACCAGGTCAGTTTTACACTGTTAATTTTGAATTACAACCAGATGATCAAATTATTAAAGCAGGACAGCAAATTGGATTCATGATATTTTCTAGTGATAAAGAATACACATTACATCCAAAAGCCGGAACTGAATTAACTATTCAATTAAATAAGACATCATTAACGTTGCCTGTCGTCGGTGGTGAAAGAGCTTTTAATAAATCAACAAGTCCTATTGCCTTCGGTAAAAAAAAATAGATAAAGCTAAAAACTAGTTTTTTATAAGCTTAAAGGTATTTGATGTGTTGTTATTTTCAATATTCAAGAAGTAAATACCAGCTTCTAATGCTGATGTATTTATTGTATTGTAATTGGAAGTAATTATAATCTGCTTGCCTGTAACATCAAACATTTTATAAGTGTTTATTGTGTTAGATTCAATCGTAATTATGTCCGTAAACGGATTTGGGTAAACATTTATTAGTTCTATTTCATTTTCAGCAATATCTAATAAATCACTACAGTTAGGGTTAACAGCAGTGCTAGACTGAAATGTACCATTATTAATGTACCAGTTTTGCCACTCGCCTCCACTTCCGGTTTGCCAATCCGATAAATCAAAATAGTTTTCTCCTGTTGTTTTCCCTGGTACTTTATAAACTTTTAAGGCTTCATTACTACGTGTCCAATTTAGTGGATTTCCGCTAGTGCAATTTTCTGGCAAATAGTCTGTAGCACAATTAGTTTGAATAAAAAAAGCATGCTCCTCATAATTAGGATAATCACCAAATACATAAGCACGTCCATTAGAATCTACACAAACAGCCGTATATTCATTACAAGCAATACCAAAAGCTCTAGACGAATTATCTGTAGCATAACGTGCTAAAAACGTACTATGTCTAGCTCTTCTATCTGGGTCATCGTAATGTGAGTCTGTAATAAGGTTTTCTAAATACGGAATCTCTAAAAAATCATTATAACCTAAAGTTAACCGATTATGATATGGATTACTCAAAGCTTGTGCATTTGTAATTGTTCCGTTTTCAGCAGAAAAATAACCACCACCTAAAATCGCCATTCCTGCACTTGTCCCTCCAATAACTCCACCTTTCACATTTATAAAATCATTTAGCGCATCTTCTAAGGCATTGTCTTTAAAATAAGTTACATAATCGAATTGATCACCTCCTGCAAACCAAATAGCTTCAGCTTTTTCAACCTTATCTAATACATAAGCACTCGTAGCTCCTTCTGCATTATCAATAACGAAGGTTCTAACCGAATTCACAGTAACTCCCAATTCAGAATAAAAATAGTTATTATAACCATCACTTCCCGAAGCTCTTAATACAACAACATCACCTCCATTGGCTTTGTTTAAAAACCAAACCATAGCTTCATCGCTTTCGGTTGCTCCACCCATTAGGCAAATACCAGCATCTGGACTTATAACTGCGTCAATAGTATTTCCTGTAACGTATTCTGTGTAGCCTTGAGAAAAACTTAACTGACCACAAACTAAAAAAAGTAAAATAATTCTATACATATCTAATTTTTATCTTCTAATAAAGGCACAAATCGAAATTCTCCAAACTCATGCTTTTCAAAATCTTTTGAGCCTTTTCTAATAAACAAAGTCATGGTTTGAACATCGTCACCAACAGGTATAACCAAGCGTCCACCAATTTCTAATTGACTTAATAATGGATTTGGAACAAACGGTGCACCAGCCGTTACGATAATACTTTTAAAAGGAGCTTCGTCTGGTAACCCTTTATAACCATCACCAAAAATAAGTTTTTTAGCTCTGTAGCCTATTTTGGGTAGAAATTTAGAAGTTTTTTTAAATAATTCTTGTTGACGCTCAATGCTATAAACTTTTGCTCCTAGCTCAATTAAAACAGCACATTGGTAACCACTTCCTGTTCCAATTTCTAGGACTTTATCACCTTGTTCAATTTGTAATAATTCGGACTGAAAAGCAACTGTGTAAGGCTGAGAAATAGTTTGATCTGCACCAATCGGAAAAGCTTTATCTTGGTATGCATGATCTATAAAACCAGAATCCATAAACAAGTGTCTTGGGATTTTTCCAATAGCCTTTAAAACACCATTGTCATTAATCCCTTTTTTTGTAAGTATGTCAACGAGTTGCTGACGCATTCCTTGGTGCTTAAATGTATCTTTCAAAAGCTTACTTTAATTTACGCTAAATTAAATTAAAGAAGGACAAATTCAAAGCACGTAATTAAACTTTATTTAATTATTAAATTCACAGTATTTTATATTTTCTTTTTAAAATTTCTAATTCAAAACGACTATTTTTGTTAAAAACAGAAAAACATGCTAAAA
>TARA_R100001369_G_scaffold3540_10_pt1 | contig 23258 bp, 26 predicted proteins | sample TARA_R100001369 | Tara Oceans TARA_R100001369 (sample SAMEA2621528) | marine metagenome | biome: marine biome (ENVO:00000447); feature: surface water layer (ENVO:00002042); material: "saline water (ENVO:00002010), including plankton (ENVO:xxxxxxxx)" | depth 5 m | reverse complement strand
TTCATTTTTGAGATTAAAGTTTTCAATATATGCTGTTGCCTTTATGTCTTTATGTCTATGTTTTTTTTGTAGCATTGGATCGATACTATGATACACACGAAGCATAGATGACAAAATTATGAGAACAACTAAACTGCAACAAAAAATGTAAGTGTCTAACTTTTTATTAAACAAATAAATTCTCTCTGGTTGCTTATCTAACATATTTTAATATTTATTAAGTAGAATCTCTTAAATTCAGAACACGTTCTAAAAGCGTAGGATGCGAATAATGCATAAATACATAAGCTTTGTGAGGAGTCAGATTACTCAAACTATTTTTAGATAATTTCTTTAAAGACGAAATTAAAGGTTCTGCAATATACGTGTTTTTGGCGTAATCATCTGCTTGGTATTCAAAAACGCGTGAAACGTGATTCATTACTAAACCTGTGATTTCAGAAATAGGTGAGTAGAGTAATCCAAATGCAATTAAGCCAACGTGAAAACTTGGTATTTCTACTCCGATAGCATTAGATAGTAATGGGTTAGAAATAAAAATAGATAAGATATAAAGTGTTAAGCCTGTCAGTAGGATGGAGGTTACGAGATTAAAAACGATGTGTTTCTTTTTATAATGACCAACCTCGTGCGCTAAAACAGCAACAATTTCTTCGTCGTTTAAATCATTAACGAGTGTATCGTAAAGTGTAACGCGTTTTTCATTTCCAAATCCCGAGAAATAAGCATTAGCTTTTGTGCTTCGTTTTGAGCCATCTATAATGAAGATTTTATTCAAACTAAAGCCAACAGATTTCGCATACTCAGAGATTTTATTGCGTAACTCGCCGTCTTCTAAAGGGGTTTGTTTATTAAATAACGGGACAATAAGTTTAGAATAAAACATATTCATAAACACAGTAAAGACCGTAACAATTCCCCAAGCATAAAGCCAAAATTGATTTCCAGTAAGTTGATAAAACCAGATAATTAGTGAAATTATTCCGCCTCCTATAATGGCCATCATTATAAGTCCTTTTAACTTATCTAAAATGAATAATCTTTTAGTCGTTTTATTAAACCCGAACTTTTCTTCGATAACAAAGGTTTTGTAATAGGCAAAAGGAGTGCTAATAATATCGCTCGCCATCATTATAATTCCGAAGAAAATAAGAGCGATAATAATAGGTTTGTCAGCATAACTTCTTGCAATAGTGTCTACATATTCAAAACCATCTAATAATAGAAATGCCAAAGTGAGTAGTAATGAAAACAAGGATGACCAAATGGCAAACTTATAATTTGTGGCTTTATAGTCTTGTGATTTTTTATACGCATCAGTATCGTAAACATCTTTTAGCGCTTCAGGAATTGGGTCGTTGTAATGTTTAGCATTTATGCTATCAAGGATTTTATCTTTGATAAAGTTGATTATAATGATTGCTATGATGATGTAGAATAGGGTTTGTGCTGTCATGTTTTATTTTTAGTTTGTTCTCGATACAATTTTCTCATTATCTAAAGGTATTATTGCTAAAAGCAGTATTAGAGAAAATCACTCGAACTGAAGTCATTTAGTTATTAAAATTTCGTTGTCGTTTCACTTCAAAAATAAGGATTCCTGCTGCAACAGATACATTCATAGAATCTATAATTCCTTGCATTGGTATACTTATATTTTGTGTTGCATTATCTCGCCATTCATTAGTTAAGCCAGTAGCTTCTGTACCAACAACAATAGCAGTTGGTAATGTGTAATCTTGTATGTGGTAAGGCTCAGATTCTTGTAAAATTGCAGAGAAGATATTAAAGTTATATTTTTTTAAAAATGAAATAGCATCTTTTGAACTTGCCATTGCAATTTCGGTAGTAAATACAGAACCTACACTAGAGCGGATTATATTAGGATTATATAAATCTGACTTTGGATTAGCAATAATAACAGCATCTACATTTGCTGCGTCAGCAGTTCGTAACAAAGCCCCAATATTCCCTGGTTTTTCTGGAGCTTCAGCAACTAAAATTAACGGATTTTTAGATTCTAATTTTAAATTTTCTAGATTGTGTAGTTTCGTTTTTACAACTGCAATAACACCTTCGGTTGTATCTCTATGTGCTAATTTTTGAAACACCTCTTTAGATATTTCTATGATTTCAATATCGTATTTAGACATGGCGTTTGCTTCACTTTCTGAAAACAAATCAGAAAAAAACAATAAACTTTCAATTTTATAACCACCTTTTATAGCTAGAGAAAGTTCACGCTTACCTTCTATTAAAAATAAACCTGTTTTTTTACGTTGTCTAGATTTTTCTTTCAACTGATATAGCTGTTTAATTAACGAATTGTTAATGCTGTTTATCAATTTTGCCATTTGGTTTATATATATTTTGAAATGGTAAAAATACGCGATAATGTTAAAAAAAATCTTTTAGGTAGTAATTCTTCTATTTTTTCCTCAACACTATTATTATCCCAAGCTCCTCCACCTTCTGGTTTGTCTGGTATTTATGTCTGTGACGAAAGCATAGAAAGCTTTGCTGTTATAGATTTACCACAGCTACTACTAGTTATAATTGCTTTGGATCGGTTGCAACGAACTACACCAATATTTGTTTTTTTTAAATGAAATAGATTAAATAAACAACGTTAATCAGATTGTTAACCCAGAAATATTTGTATTGACCTCAGATAGTTTAACAATATATATAAGGTCACAAAACCTAGATGCTGCCGAAGCTATTTTTGTAAGAATAGAAGATGGACTTAGTTTAAAATTAGAAATTTATGATGTTCATGCAAAAGTGGTCTATTTCTCATGGAAATTTAACTCTAGTACAATTCATATTAAGACTTTAGAATTAGCCACTGGACTCTATTTTGTACAACTTACAAATGATGAAGCTTCAGTAATACGGAAACTCATAGTTAATTAAACAGATTATAAAAAGCTTCAGAAAAATATCTGAAGTTTTTTTTGTAATGCTTAGTATTTAATTTCGTCCAAATATTAACTAAAATCATATCATGAAAAAATCAGCATATTTAGTTCTATTGATACTTTTAATTACAGCTTGTAAAAACGAATATAAAGCTGAATCTACAGTAATAGAAACAGTTAAAAAAGCCGATATTACAACTAGCATTTATCCGGTATCTATAACTAAAGTATTTAATGCTCATGGCGGAATAGATATTTGGAATAAAATGCAAACTTTATCCTTTACTATGGTAAATCCTAATGGTAAAGAAGTAACTACAACCAACCTGAAAACAAGAGCTGAGTTAATAGATACTCCAACTTACACAATGGGTTATAACGGAAGTGAGTTATGGGTAAACGAAAAAGATGATAATGAATACAAAGGCAATGCTAAGTTTTATAAAGGTTTGATGATGTACTTTTATACTATGCCTCTTATTGTTGGTGATGAAGGTGTTATCTATAAAGATACAGAACCACTAGTTTTTGAAGGTAAAACATATCCTGGTATTTTAATTTCTTATGAAGCAGGTGTAGGAGCATCATCAGACGATCAGTACATTATCTATTACGATCCTGAAAGTGGACAGATGCAATGGTTAGGCTATACTGTGACATTTGGTAAAGATAAAAAAAGTAAAGACTTCCATTTTATACGATATAATAATTGGCAAACAGTTAATGGATTAGTCTTACCAAAAAGTATGGATTGGTACACTTATGAGAATAATGTGCCTGTTAAAAAAAGAAATAGAATTGAGTTTACAAATATTTCAGTTTCTGAAAAAGCTCCAGACGCAAGGCTGTTTTTAATACCAGAAGGTGCTAAAGTTGTAGAGTAAACATATTAGATTAAGAATTATTAACGTCATTATAAAGGGCGGAGTTATCATATAATTATATTATAAAAAATATAAAGATTGCTTCACTACGTTTATGATGACGTTAAATTTTTTAGATTATTTTTTTTTACAGAATATTGGTGAAGTTTCTAAATTGCTAATATCTTCATTAAGTTTTAATTTGATGAACTTAGTTAAATCTGAACTACAAAAATAGTAGTTAATACCTTTCTGAGATTGTTCAGCATTAGTGTTGCCTCCTATAATACCAAAGTCTTTAAACGTATCGTAAGTCTCTTGTGTAAATGCGTAGCCTGAATCCCACCAATAAAATAGTTTTTTATCTTTAATAATATAACGCGATGGTAGGGTTGTGCTAATAGTTCCAATTTTAGATGTAATGTCTTCGCTAAGACTTAATGAATTTACTCTAATACTTATGTTGATTAAACTTTGATGTGGCAAGTTATTAATTAATCTATAATCATCTTTATTTACATCACCTTTTACATAGTGCAATACATCTTGTTTAGTTAAGCCAAATACTTTGTTATCTTTATATAAATCACTAGTCTCGAAAAAATCTGTAATTGTACTTTCAATTGCAGAGTCACTTCCGTTAGACGATTTTATATCTTGTTTTTGAGAACTACAGCTTAGTTGAAAAACTAAAGCTGTTATGAGTATAAGTGGTGTTGTAATTTTCATATTTTCAATTTAAGCAAAAAGCGAGTTAATTAGCTTGCTTTTTTATTCTATATGTTTTTCTTTTTTCAAAAGCTTTACTGAAGTTCGAAATATGTAACGTTTTTTAATTCTAACAAGAGTTTCATATTTGTTTCTTGACGAATCCATAATTATGATTTTTATCAAAAATTGTTCTTCTTATTTAATAGCATTATGAGTGTATTGTTGCCCTTTAAATTTATCTTCTTATAATAAATCAATTTTACAAACTTCATAACCTTGCTTTTTGAAAAACTTACATACATAATAATAAAGAGCATCATATTTATCTAACTGCCATTTTGTATTATCATTGTTTAATTTAAATAAATAAACTGCAAATAAGATAATTATTGAAATGTAAATTACACTTTCAAGTATATCCATTTAATGTAAATTAAGTTTAATAAAAAAGCGAACCTCTCAGTTCGCTTTTTTCTTTTAGTCTTGTTGACTATATTTTTCAGAATACCGTTTCCAAAGTTTAGTTTGATGCGTTTCTAAACTTAATGTTCTACCATCAATAAATGCTTTGGATACAATATTAGTTCGCATATCTAAAGCATCTCCTTCACTAATAAATAGTGTAGCGCTTTTGCCTACTTCTAAAGTGCCATACATATCATCAATACCCATTATTTTTGCTGGGTTTTGAGTGATTAATTGTAATGCTTGTTCTTTAGTTAGACCATGTGCAACTGTTGTCCCAGCATAAAAAGGCAGGTTACGAGAATTCATACGTTCCATTTGTCCGCTTGGTTCTAAAGAAACTAATACACCAGCATCAACTAGTAATTTTGCTTGTTTAAATGTGTAATCGTAATCATCATCTTCTAATTCTGGTCTTGAGTGCACGCGTCTCAAAAATACAGATACGTTATTCTGCTTTAAAAAGTTAGCAACATTAGCTGCTTGATAACCACCAACAATAGTAATTTTTGAAACACTTTGAGATTTTGCGAAATTTACAGCATCAGTGATACTTTTTTCATCATCTACATTAATGTACAAATGCTTTGAGTCATCAAACAGACCAGCTAAACCTTCAAAAGGTAAATGACGTTCACCTTTAGTGCCCTTATTGTAACTTTTAGATTCATTAAAGTAATCGGTTAATTCTTTAATCTGTTTAGCGTAATCTTTGTTTGGCTTTAAGCCAGGATTTTCTCCTAACCACCAACGTCCTCTGCTAAAACTACTTGGCCAATTTACATGAATTCCATTATCCATTTTAATAGCTGCATCTTCCCAGTTCCAAGCGTCATACTGTACAACAGAAGATGTGCCAGTAATACGTCCACCACGAGGTACTACTTGCCCAAGTAAAACACCATTAGGTCTCATAGATTCTATAATCTTAGATTCCGTGTTATAAGCAATAATACTTCGTATGTGTGGATTAAAAGTTCCCATTTCAGAAAGATCACTAGATGCTTTAACAGCATCAACCTCTACCAATCCAAGTGTGCCATTAGAAACTATAAACCCTGGATAGACATGTTTGCCTTTAGCATCTATAATATCCATCGCTTGTTTTGTGAGTGGAGTAGAAGCCTCTGGCCCAATGGTTTTTATTTTACCGTTACTAACTACAATAACACTATTTTCGATAGTAGTTCCATTCCCAATATGAGCAGTTGCTCCAACAATAGCAAAATCTTTAGTTTGCTTTGGAGCTGGTGTTTGTTGTGCAAAACTTAAAGAGATACACAACATAAATACTAAGATATTTACTTTATTTATTTTTTTCATGTTTAAATCGTTTAGTTGTGTTAATCCATAGAATCGCAATGCAACAATACTTTTTCTTTTTTCTTTACGGGTTGCGTTTTTAAGCCCTTGTTTTTATCTTGAAGCATAAGATTTGTCAATTCATTTTTTTCTTTCTTAATCGATTCACGCATTTGCTTATCTTTTTCTAAATCGAAATAAGTAACACCTTCAATTATCGTTTTTTCTGCTTTAGCATAAATTGATAATGGATGATCTGTCCATACTACAATATCAGCATCTTTGCCAACCTTGAGGCTACCAACACGATCATCTAGATGTAATAACTTCGCAGGGTTTAAAGTCACAAATTTCCAAGCATCTTCTTCGCTAACACCACCATATTTAACAGATTTAGCTGCTTCTTGGTTTAAACGACGCGACATTTCAGCATCATCACTATTAATAGCTACAACAACGCCTGCATTATGCATAATCGCTGCATTGTATGGAATCGCATCATTAACTTCATACTTGTAAGCCCACCAGTCACTGAAGGTAGATCCTCCAACACCATGTGCTTTCATTTTGTCTGCTACTTTATAACCTTCAAGGATATGTGTAAACGTGTTAATTTTAAAGTCAAATTTCTCGGCAACTTTCATCAACATATTAATTTCACTTTGTACATAAGAGTGACAAGAAATGAAACGTTCTTTGTTTATGATTTCGGCAAGTACTTCCATCTCAGTATCCTTACGATATGGCTTTCCGCTTTTCTTTGCTTCATCATACGCTTTTGCTCTACTGAAATAATCCATAAACACTTGCTCAACTCCCATACGTGATTGTGGGAAACGTGCATTAAATTGACTACGCGATTGTTTTACGTTTTCACCTAAAGCAAACTTTATAAACTTTGGAGAGTTATCATATATTAAGTCTTCAGCAGGTTCTCCCCATTTTAGTTTAATGATTGCAGAACGTCCACCAATAGGATTTGCAGAGCCATGAAGTATTTGAATCGATGTAACTCCACCAGCAAGATTGCGGTAAATATCGACGTCTTCATCATCAAGTACATCTTCTATAGTAACTTCTGCAGACGAATTTTGTCCACCTTCATTAATAGAAGCGGCTGCAAGATGCGAATGTTCATCTATAATACCTGCAGTAATGTGTTTACCTGTGGCATCAATAACTTTGGCATTTCCTGCTGAAAGGTTTTTGCCAATTTTAGAAATTTTGCCATTCTTAATCAGTATGTCAGTATTTTCTAAAATACCATCACTTTCATTGGTCCAAATTGTAGCGTTTTTAAAAAGTAAAGTTTCGATCTTTGGCTTCTCTGTAAAACCATAAGCTATATTAGGATACGTAATAGGACTCATATAAGGTTCCTTAGACTCTTCCTCTTCTTTCTTTTTATCTGCACTTTTCTCTGCATCTTCTTTTTTCGCTTTATTAGCATAAAAAGATAAATCATTGCCATTTGGTAGTGTCGCTTTACCATTAAGGCTACTTCCATTAGCAGCATTGGCAACAACTCTTATATATTCTTTTTTAGTACTGTCAGCTGTTTTAAAAGTAAGATTTACCCAATCATCAGTATAACTCATTTTAGTGCCTAAGCTTTTCTCACCACTTTCTAATTTTGCACTTGGCTTACTTGTACTTCCAGAAATCGATAGTTTATAATCATTACCAGCTAACTTAAAATTGTAGTCACCATCAATGTCTCTAATGTTCATATCTGCAAGAACATGAGGAACTCCTTGTACCCAGTTTTCGTACAGTTTGGTTTTCTTTTCAAAAATGTCTCCATTTGTGATTAAGAAGTTAGCGTAGCTTCCTGTTTTTAAAGTACCTAAAACATCAGATTTACCTAATAAACCTGCAGGAATTGTAGTTAATGCCTCTAAAGCTTTTTGTTTTGAAAGTCCACTTTCAATAGCTTTTATTAAATTAGATGAAAACGATTTTTTAGATTTTAAACCATGTGTCGTTAAAGCGAATGTTATTCCGTTTTCTTCTAATAACCTTGGGTTGTGAGGTTCTTGATTCCAAGAACGCATATCACTTAGAGAGAGTGTTCTTGCTAAGAAGGCATTATCAACATCATAAGCCAATTGAAAATTAATTGGAAGAATAATAGTTGCGTTAGTCGCTTTAACTTCACTTATACGTTCATACTCATCTCCACCACCAACAATAGTATATTGAATATTAAATGCATCACCAACTTTATCGGCACGCATTAAATTTGCTCTACTACCAGCTTCAAAAATTTGAGGTAAATCGGTGTTACCATTTAGAGCTTCTAAAGCTAAATCTTTGGTATCTACATTTCCGCCAGCATACCATTTAGCATCATCATACATTTGTCTGAGTAATGCCATACTTCCCATAATTGAAGACGGATACGACTGACGTGATGTTACACTTTTACTAAATGATAAATGTTGTGTTGTTTCTCCATCAACCACACGCATAGAATTATCAGCATTGTTATTTAATGCAATTAAAGCACCAGTACCTCTAACAATACCATCTGGCATATGTGTGTTTACGACACCGAATCCTAGTTTGTGCATTTCTGTTGCGGATTTAGCATCATATTTAAAACTAGCCATGACATCTTGCTCTGGCATAATGTGATCATTCCAATAAAAACCACTTCTACCTGGTCCGTATTGTGGTCCACTGCCACCACGTTTAGGTTTTTTTACACCAAAAGTGGTGTACATGTCAATAAAAGAAGGATAGATGGATTTACCAGATAAATCAATAGAAGTGGTATTCTTAGGAATACTCACAGATTTACCAACACTAACAACTTTACCTTCTTTAATTAGAAGGGTGCCGTTTTCTATAACTTCGGTTGGTGAAACATGGATCGTAGCATTTGTAAATGCTGTGTAATTTTTGTTATTCGCTATAACACCAGAATTACTTGGAAAGTAATCTTGTGCAAATAACGAAAAACTGCACATTAGCATGAGCAGCCGTAAGTGAAATTTTATCATAAAATTGCTTGGGTTAATTGAATTTTAAAGATAGGTATTAATGCTAAAATTTTAATTTAATTTGAAAATTTTAACGTTTTATAAATCTCGACTTTCATAATAATTAACCAAAAGTGCCACCACATAGCTGTAGCTTTTCATTCCTGCAGATTGATTATTCGCTTTGAGGAAGTTATCAAATGTTTTTTCAAAAATAGGTTCTAGAGGGTTTTCGTAAGCCATCCAAAAGGTTTGTACATCTTGATAGTTCTTAAGAATACCTTTATTTACCGTTAGCAATATGCTTTTATAAAATTCTGGATCTCTCTTGTATATTTCTGCTAAGCAATAACGTAAAGCAAAGGTGTAGCCCGAGTATTTGAAGTAAATATCTTCATTATGAATTGCAGCTAAGCTCCCAATAAAATTAGCTTCATTTTCCGCTGCATAACCTAATTGATGCGCTGCTTCATGAGATGCTGTAGTTGGAAATTTATAGGTAAGAATTAATCTGCTGACTTGAGCTTCATTAGTAAAAGGATTTAAATAACCAGAAAAACCCATATATACCAAAGGTGTACTATAAATAGATGTTTTTAAACTCGTAGGTTCATAGTTAAGGTGAGGATAGATTTTTGAAAGCGCGTCATATCCGTTCTTAACATTATCAAATATTTCTGCTCTAGTGTATGGTAATTCAATTTTTAAAGAATCATTAGTAGCTAATTTAGTATGAATTGTATTCGCTTTTTTTATAAGCTTTTCCGTAAATGCTATAAGTTCTTCTGTAGTGTATTCTGGGTCTAGATTTAAAGATTTGTAAAGTGGCTGTCTGTAATAATTAAATGCCCAAAGGATATGAAACGCAAAATAGGCAATAGATAATGCTGCAAAAATATCGAGTAACCAATTTATAGTATCCTTAATAATACGCTTTCTATTTACAATAAACCACCTTATAATATATATGCTTGCTATTGTGTATAGCACATCTCCACCAGAAAAAGGAAGCCAGCCAAAAACGTAGCGCATTAGTTTAGATAAGAAAACATAAAGGCCATTACTGTAAAATTGCTCAACAAATTCAGGGTAATTTTTTAATATTGAAATCAATAGAATTTGAATTCCCAGAAAAATAACAAAGCGAAATTTTTTGATGATGCGCATGTTTCAAAAATAAGGAAAAGTTAGTATTGCTGTGTAGTTTTTATTTGAGAGACATGAATTTATAAAGAGATTCTTAAACAAGTTAAGAATGACAAAAAAGAGTTGTCCATATTTCGTAAATTTGCAATTCAATAAAAAACAGACATATGAGTTCAGAAATAAGAGCCTTAGAACCAAAAGCACTTTGGAATAAATTCGCAGATTTAAACGCTGTACCACGACCTTCTAAAAAAGAAGAACGTGTTATAAAATTCATGAAAGACTTTGGTAAAAGCTTAGGTTTAGAAACTATTGAAGATGAGGTTGGAAATGTAATTATTAGTAAGCTAGCAACTAAAGGTATGGAAGATAGAAAGCCAATTGTAATGCAATCGCATTTAGATATGGTACATCAAAAAAACAATGATACAGTTTTCGATTTTTTTACACAAGGTATTGAAATGCATGTCGAAGGCGATTGGGTAAAAGCAAAAGGAACAACACTTGGAGCTGATAATGGTTTAGGTGTAGCAACAATAATGGCTATTTTAGAAAGTGATACTATTTTACATCCTGCATTAGAAGCTTTATTTACCATAGATGAAGAAACTGGAATGACTGGTGCGATGGGATTAAAAGGTGGCGTATTAAAAGGCGACATACTTTTGAATTTAGATACAGAAGAAGATGATGAAATAGGAGTAGGTTGCGCTGGTGGAGTAGATGTTACTGCAACACGTGAGTATGCGGAAGAAGAAACTCCAGAATTTAAAATAGGTTATACAATTACTGTAAAAGGGTTACAGGGTGGCCATTCGGGCATGCAAATACATGAAGGTTTAGGAAACGCAAATAAAATTATGAACCGCCTATTATTTGATGGTTTTGAAAATTTCGGATTACGTATTTCAGAAATTGATGGTGGTAGTTTACGTAATGCTATTCCGAGAGAAAGTAATGCTAATGTTTGTATAGATGATATCCATAAAGATGCTTTTGAATTTGAAATGAAACAGTTTTCTGAAACTATTAAAACAGAGTTCAAAACTATGGAGCCTGATTTAGAAATTGTTGTTTCTAAAACCCATACTCCAGAAAAAATTATGGATTTAGGTGTACAAGAAGGTATTACTAGAGCATTATATGCTGCTTGTAATGGTGTGTATCGTATGAGTCCGGATATTGAGGGCTTAGTAGAAACTTCTAATAATATAGCTCGCGTTATCGTAAAAGATGGTGCGATTAAAGTTGGCTGTTTAACACGTAGTTCGGTTGAGAGTACTAAACTAGATTTGGCCAATACATTACGTGCTACTTTTGAGTTAACAGGTTGTGAGGTTGAACTATCTGGCGATTATCCTGGTTGGGCACCAAATATGGATTCGGCAATATTAAAAGTATTAGTTCCAATATACGAACGTTTAAATAACGGAGAGAAGCCACACGTAGCAGCTTGCCATGCAGGTTTAGAATGTGGTATTTTAGGTCAGAATTATCCAGATATGGATATGATTAGTTTTGGACCAAATATTAAAGGAGCACATTCCCCAGATGAGCGTGCGCAGATTTCTTCTGCTCAGAAGTATTGGAAATTTGTATTAGAGATATTAGAAAATATTCCTAAGGCATAAATAACAATATATAAACAAAAAAAAGCAGCTATAATAGCTGCTTTTTTTTGTTTATATATTGTTTAATTTATTCTACAATACTAGGAATTTCAATATCAAAGACAAGGTTTGTACTTCCAGGAATTACTGGTGGTTGTCCACTTTCTCCATAGCCCAAATAATAAGGTATAAATACACGCGCTTTATCTCCAACTTTCATGTTTAACATAGCCTCTCTAAAACCTGCAACTAACGTAGCAGTTTTATTATACGGCATAGCAAATGGCGCATATCCACCACCTTTATCTTGTCTTTCATCATATTTGCCATTCTTTTCAGCAATAGATTTCCAAGTGGTCCAGAATAAGGTGCCATCTTCAAAATAACCAGCACAATCTATATTCACTTTATCAGTAGGTTTTGGTTTAATACCATCATTTTCTTCTGTAAAAATCATTGCCATTCCTGTTGGTGATTCTATACGACGACCATTTAAAGTTTCATTCTTTTTTAAGAATTCTGTTTTTGCAAGATCTGCTTTAGCTTTAGCTGCTTTTTGAGCTTCTTCTTTTACAGAAGCTTGTTTTTCTTTTATTAAAGGAAATTCTTCTGTAACCACCTTAGGTGCATCAAAGGCTTTAGCCTCAGCGCCTTTTCTAATTATATTTAATTTAGTAATAACAACATCTTCAATAGGTTTGTTGTTTCTAGCTTTTGGGTCTATCGTTTTTACATTAGATATAGAATCATGTACGTCCATACCTTCAACAACTTGACCAAAAACGGCATGCTTATTATCTAAACTTGGCCATGGCTTTTCCATAATAAAGAATTGGGTGCCATTTGATCCAGGTCCACCATTTGCCATAGATAAAATCCCTGGCTTATCGTGTTTAAGTTCTGGATGAAATTCATCATCAAATCTAAAACCAGCTGACCCTGTACCTGTAGCAGTTGGATCACCACCTTGAATCATAAAATTATTAATAACGCGGTGAAACGTAATGCTATCATAAAAACGCTTGCCTATAAATTCTTCACTTACTAAAGGGTGATTTCCTTCTGCAAGTGCAACAAAATTAGCAATAGTTGCTGGTACTTTGTCGTAATGCAATACGGCAACCATTGTCCCTTTGGTGGTTATAAATTCTGCATAAATCCCATCTTCTAAGTCAGGATAACGTTCTTGGCAAGAAATATTTAATAATACTAATAAAACAACAAATGTTGTAAGTGCTCTTTTAATCATTTTTCTTAATTATTGTGTTTAGTGTTACTTCGCAAATTAAAGGAACATTTGTTCCTATTTTATTATCATCTCCATAATAGCCGAATGCTTTTTGAGATGGAAAAATAAAGGTTGCCGTTTCTGTTGGTTTAAGAAGTTTTAAACCTTCACGTAAACCTGTAAACAGCTCTTCTTTATCCATAATATATGTTCTATTCTGTTTGGGATAAATTTCCACACTTTCTACTGTAGAGACATTGTAGTCAAAATCTACTAAATTCCCAAATTGGGGCTGAAATGTATCAGTTACGACTTTGTTATTGTAGTAATACCAAAAGCCACTTTCTGAAGCGATATAGTTTTTATCTGGATTATTTTTTATGATGTCCTCAATCTGTGTTCTTTCTAATTCGTTGAGTTTTTTATTTCGTTCAGCAGATTTTTTCAAGAATGACCCAGATTGCACAGATTCTGGTAGTCGTGCTTCTGGTGATTTACAGCTAAAACATAGAAGTGCTAGAGAGAAAATTATGAGCAGGTGTTTCATTTTTAATACTTTAATTCTTGTTCTAGGTTTGGGATAACTCTTTTTTATACTTTGGTAATATACTAATAAAATTATCAATTGTAGATTTCATATTAGTTTCACTGCGTCCGCCAGCGGCATTGGTGTGTCCACCTCCATGAAAATGTGCTCTCGAAAATTCGTTAACAGAGAATTCACCTTTACTACGTAACGAAATCTTAATAATATTATCTTTTGCGCTTTCAATAAAAATAGCTGCAAATATGATGCCTTTTAGTGATAATGCATAGTTAACAAAACCTTCCGTATCTCCTTTCTTAAATTTAAATTCATCTAACTCAGCTTGAGACAAGTTAATGTAAGCTGTTCTTAATTCTGGTATTACTTTTAAGTTAGACATCGCTCTACCTAATAATTGCAGACGACTGTAACTATTAGTATCAAAAATATTATTGTGTATTTCAGAATTATTAGCTCCTTTTTCTATGAGATTACCAATAACAAAATGTGTTCTGCTTGTGGTTGCTGCGAACCTAAAAGAACCTGTGTCTGTCATTATACCAACATACAAACATGTTGCTATAGTTGGATTAACTTTATCTGCGTCACCTAGCATTTCAATAAAATTATAGACCATTTCGCATGTAGACGACATCGTTACGTCAGAATAGGTGTACTTGGCATAATCATCTGGTTGTTGGTGGTGGTCTATCATTATCTTAATAGCAGTTGAAGCTTCTAATGGACTCGCCATTAGTTCACCGGCACGATGAAACGCATTAAAATCTAGCGTAAAAATAACATCAGCATTGGTGATTAAAGCGTTGCTTTCTTCTTGTTGATTTTCAAATTTCAAAACGGTATCGTTACCTGGTAGCCATTTTAAAAAATCAGGATAATCATTAGGAGCGATAACCACTACGTTATGATCAAACATTTTTAAATAATGATACAAGCCTAAAGTAGAACCCATAGCGTCACCATCTGGGTTTTTATGCGGAACAATAACAATGTTCTTAGGTGTACTTAATAATGTCTTTACTTCTGAAATTTGTGCTTTAATCATAGTTTGCGAAGATACAATTTTTTAGTATTTTGAGTACTTGATTAATTAAAGAAATGCATTACTTTTGCACCAAATTAAAAAAAATCACATGGCAACTAACAGAACATTTACAATGTTAAAGCCTGATGCTGTTGAAAAAGGACACATTGGCGCAATATTAGAAAAAATTTCAGCTTCAGGATTTAGAATCGTAGCAATGAAATTAACTCACATGACAACTCAAGATGCTAAGGCATTTTATGCAGTTCATAGTGAACGTCCATTTTATGGAGAATTGGTAGAATACATGACACGTGGACCTGTCGTAGCAGCAGTTTTAGAAAAAGACAACGCTGTTGAAGATTTTAGAACATTAATCGGAGCAACGAATCCTGCTGATGCAGCAGAAGGAACTATCCGTAAATTATATGCAGCTTCTATTGGAGAAAATGCTGTTCACGGAAGTGATAGTGATGACAATGCAGCTATTGAAGGTGCTTTCCATTTCTCAGGAAGAGATATGTTTTAGGCATTTAGTTTTATAATTATTAAAAAAAGACCATCTGTAAGGATGGTCTTTTTTTTTGCTTTTTCATCAAAGAAGTTCCTTGTAGTCAGTATTTAATCTTTTTTATGTTTTTGTTCGGTATGATTTTGGTTTCCATTAATCATTTTATGTTCGTCATATATTGCATTGGACATTCCAAGCATAACTGCGGTAATGATTAAAGTAAGCTTTCTCTTTACCCAATGAACAACCCGTTTGGATTTCTCCAAATGGGTTTTATTCTTTTGTTTATACATTTTAGGAATGATAAATGATTAGACATTTGTTTTATCATTTTATGCAGCTAAGTGCACAAATGCATAGAAAATTAAATCTGCTCTATGCGATGTATAAACTTGGATATTGTTTACTTGATGTGATTATTTTATTCAAAAAAACGTATTGAACTATCATTGCGTTTATTTTTTGATAAAGCTCAATTCGTAATTTTAAAATAGTTAGAATTTGAGTGCTATAAACATCTAGTAGATTGGTATATGAAATTAAAGCAACGAATACTTTTCTTGATAGAATTCTTCTTCCGTAAGTCCATAATCCCGAATATTTATGGCTAAATTCTCTTCTAGTATTGACGTATGAGACTTGATGATAGTTTGCAGAATTTATTGGAGAATATAAAGAATATTCGTTAACCATCAGACCAAAAATCAGAAGGAAAGAAATCAAATATTTTATATATCTCATCAATTTATTTAGTTCAAATCATCAATTTTTTGTCATACGTCACTCAACGTTGTTATATGGTTTGCTTCGCCAGTTCACTTTACTTGGTTATCAATAGACTAAAAATTCTGAAAAACGTTCAGTTTTGATCGAATTCCATTCTTCTTTTATGATGCTATAATAAACATCAGTTCTGCTTTCTCCATTTGAAGCGACGTAGTTATTTCTAAAAACGCCCTCTTTCTGAGCACCTAAATTTTCTATTGCTTTTTGAGACCTTAAGTTTTCTTTATCGGTACTAAACTGTATTCTTTTAAATCCAATATTTTCAAAACCAAACTGCAATAATTCGTGCTTACAAGCTTTGTTTAATCCTGTGCCTTGAAAATCCGTTCCATACCAGGTCCAGCCAATTTCGCATTTTTTATTTGCGGTATTAACATTTCCATATCTTGTACAACCTGCAACTTTATTATTTTGCTTGTCGATAATTAAAAAGGGATAACAAAGACGATTGTTTTTGTCCTTAATCGTTTTTGCTATATAGTTTTTAAGACCCTGTTCGTTATTTATTTTCATTCCCATAAACTTCCAAATTTCTTTATCGAAGATTATTTCTTTGAGCTCTTCATTCCTCTTATTCTCAAAGGGGAGAAGTAAAACTCTGTCGTTTTCAAGTTGAATGTTTGATTTTAGAATTTTTATTTTCATTTTTTAAGCTTGTTGTAAACTTTTGGTGTATAGTTTCGTTGGCACTAAGGTAGCAAATAGTAGCGAGCCTATTGTGCAGCAACTAGGAAATTCCGACAGGAAATTTTGAAGCAATAAACTATGAACGTTGTTGTGATCAGTTTTGATTCGGACTATTATTTTAAATAACTCTTCCTAATCTTTTGGCTTCAGCATCTTTTCTTGCTCCATATACCATTCCAATTACCATTCCAACACCAGTTCCAATAGATAATCCAATACTTGTTCCAAGACCAGCAACAATCGCTGTACCTATCGATATACCAATTCCTGTTCCAAATATCATCCCATAAATAATCCAGATTTCAGTATAGTATTTTGCTGATGTGAAAGAAAATTCATTTTTAAGAAATACTTTAAATTCAGATAGTTTTTGTCTGTAGATTTTTTTTCTGTTTTCCGTTACTGTATTTAGATTCAATGAAGAGAGTTTTTCTTGTATTAAATTTAACTTGACTTCAGTTAAATCTTTATTATTCAAAGATGATAATGTTCTAATAAAACAGTTATAAATTTTTTTTTCAGATTTTTTATCTGTTTGAGATAGTAACGTGTTTAATAATTCAGAAGTCTTGTTTATGTTCATCATACTTTATTAGTCGTTGAATTTGTTTTTTTGTTTCGACAGTTTTCAATTTTCTGGTTTATTAGCTCTTCTGTAATCTCCATCTGCTTGATTAAAACCTCTAAATCTTTTATAGTAGTTAATTCTGAATGGTTTTTCCAACTTTGCATAGATTCCATACCTAATATTATTTCTCTTGTATTTCTCTCTAATTTTAAAAACGCACTCAATTAATCTTTATTATTGATAAACCCTTATATAATCTAGCTCCATAGCACTTTCTGTGAATTCATGGCTAATGTCAGGTTCAATTGCTATATTTAAAATTATATAGTAGTCAGAATCATAAGGCCATGTGTCAGAATTCTTAATGGATGGTTCATAAGTAAAATGATCGACTCCATCAATACTAAATATCATTTTGTCCTTAGTCCATTCAATTGCATAAAGATGAAATTGAGTTGATGCATTCGACACATATTGTCCTCCAAGATTTTTAACGTTATAACCATAACTTGAGCCATTATGTACAGCACTTGACACATAGTTTTGATTCTTTCCCCAATGTTCTAGAATATCTATCTCACCACATATTGGCCATTTGGAAGTCCCAAATCCTTGATTATCCCAATAAGCACCATCTTCATTTATTGTCTTATTTAACATCCAAATAGCTGGCCAAGTACCAATCCCATTTGGTAGTTTTGCCCTAATTTCTATGCGTCCATAAGTGAAAGCAAATTTTGAATTTAATCGGGCAGAAGTGTATTGCTTTATTTCACCTTGGTCATCAAATATTTCTTTTTTTGCAATAAGGTTTAAAAATCCATTCTTTAAATATGAATTAGCTTCTCGGTTAGTGTAATGTTGAATCAATCCACCGTACCAATTTCCTCCTGGCGGAAGTTGTGTCTGATGGAACCAGTTTTCTGAATTAATTACTCCATTACCATTAAATTCATCAGACCACACTAAAGTGTTAAATCTAGAATCTAGAACAGCTATTCCGTTATTTTGGGAATCATTTTGAACGGTTTTAGTTCCTTTAAAAATTAGATATAAAAAGAGAATTAATGCTGTAATTATGGTAATAAAAGTTATAGTTTTTTTCGTCATTAATAAAATCAGACTTTAAGTTTTTGAGTGTTCTCTAAAATGAATTGCAATTTTTGGTATAGGGTTTGCTTCGCCAGTTATCTGCGCTCTGGTGTTACGTGGTTAAGCAACTAAATTAGTAAAAGAGAATTAACCATTAGGAAAATTCGCAAGATGTGCCTAATAACGGATCATTAGTAATGAATTATATTTTTTTTTAGCAGTAATTACTATTTTAATAAGTCATTTGTAAATAAGTTCTGTTCAATAATTTTTTTATTTTCTAAATTGTGTTCAACGAGCCATTTTAAAAAAATATTAATTCTTTCAGGTTTCATAAATCCACATTCTTGGTCGTTACCAAAATACGGAGCTGTGAGATCAATTGATTGACTAATATCAATATTTGCTTTGTCATAATCTGTGAGATATCCTTTTAGTATGGTTATAGCTCTAGATTTATTTTCTGCTGCATATAAATAACCTTTTTGAGTTGCCTTGATAAAATTAGAATAATCATTTTTATTACTAATTATTAGGGTGTTTCTAGCAATTATAACAGGCGAATAACAGTAAGGAATACCAAACTCAGACATTGAGAATTTGTTTAATTCTATATGCTTAGTCTTCGCTTCAACACCTTCCCAATTGTCAAATATCCAAGTTGCATCTGCCTTACCCTCTAATAATGTATTCCATATTCCTAACTTGTCAGGATAGACTATTTCCATATTTCCTGTTCCTCCATCATTTTTAACCATTTCTTTAACAATATGGTCTTCATAGCGAGCTTTGTATGAGGCATATGTTTTTCCGTCTAAAAGTTTTGGTGAGTCTAAATTAGATGATTTTAGTGAAGCAATACTGCTAATATCCTCCTGTAAAATCGCGAAAACAGCAATTGCATCCACAATATTTTTTTTGTTATTCAGACTAATTACGGTCTCAAAGGGTGCAATCGTAAAATCCGTTAAACCCAACTCTAGCTTTTTTCCTGGGGTTATTTTATAATTATCCTCAAGCGGATTTAAAATTTCAATTTCAATTCCTTTTTCTTGATAATATCCTAATTCTTTCGCAATAAATATCCCGATATGATTAATGTTAGGGGTCCAATCTAATGCTATTCTTAATGTCTTCATCTTTAAACTTAGGTTTTTATTTTTTAATTAGAGCTAACGTTGGCAATATGCCATGATGCGGATTACGACCAATTCACTATCAAACCGATATGAAATTGAAACGGGCTGAAATCCCACCAATTACGCATTTCGCCACTTTTGCTATCTTAGGTGTTAGCATACGTTTACGTTACTTTTTTCCATATTATTTTTTCTGCTAGCAAATCTAAATCATAGATATAATTTGGAAGAGCCTTGTAAACATAAACTTTACCTCCTTTAAAATTGTATTCTTTTATTATATTGGTAATATCAATTCTTTCGTATCCTATTTCTCTCCGATCAAATCCTTCTAACTCTTCTGGTGTTATAAAGGACAATACGCAACTCATTGTACTTTTCTTTTTAGCCATTATATTTAGGAAGATTCTCTTGTCAAAAGGAATTGTATCTTTAATATAAAAACCATCGTATTTCAAAGATTCTTTAGGTAGTAGTGAATCATTATTAGACCCTACATAATTCCATTCTCTTTGAAAACCTTCAAGGTGTACTAAATAAATTGAGTCTATATATTTTCTTCCTAACGTTCGCTCTGTACTTTGAACAGAAATTAATGAACCATATCCAACCATTCCAACCATTCCAACCATTCCTTTTTCAATTTCAATCGTTAGTTTCTTTTCGAGATTATTGCAATTAAATTAGTAAACAAATGAGGACTAGAGAAAATTCCAGAGGAATATTCCAGATAAGCACTTGCCAAAGCAATTAATTATACATCGTGTTAGCATTTGTTATTTCGCGAGAGTATATTTAATTAACTCATTTTCCTCGTCGTCAATTAAAATTAAACTTCCATCGTTTCCGTAAACATATTTCCAGCCAAAAGGTTCGTTTTCTATTCGATATACTTTTGATTTAAGATTTGTTTTCATTAGTTCAAGTTTTTTAATTCGTCTGTAAATTTTTATATATATACCATTATTAGACATTTTTACAAACGAAAATTTCCCTTCATCTATTCTGTTTTCAAATCGCTGTTTACTCCAACTGTGTAAAACTTTAACCTCATTTAATTCACGCAGTTTGTTTTGATATTCTAATGACTTTGAAAGCTCATCAATTATATTTTGAGTCTTTATTTTTCTTAGTTTTTCAATTAGTTTAGGATATTTGATTTCTTGATTAAATAATGAGTAATTGTAAAATGTTGATGATACGCTTTCAAGTTCATACGCAGGATATTTTCCTCCAAAACTATCAATAGTACCTCCAATTTCTGCACATTTTTCAATTATTGGCCAATAAGCTAATTGACATTGCCCTATATAATTATGAGAAAGATTGATAATCGTCAAAAAACCACTAAAACCATTAGGATTATACCCCTTAGTTCCGTGAATATCAAAAATCAAAGAAGTTTTAATCATATTCGATATCGAAATACTGTCGGCAATTTTTAAATTAGTTGTTCTAACCAAAATTTCTTGGTCAATTTTATGAAGGTTATTCCAATATTCATTTATTTGAGTTTCTGTTTCCAACTTCTCAATTTCCGCACGATATTCTTCAATTGGAATTTGAGAGAAACTGAAACTTGCTGAAAGCAGTAATATTAATAAAACAGTAATGTTCTTTTTCATAATAAATGCTAACAATGGTATAAGGTACATATGTTCTTTATACACCCAAATATAGGATATATATAACATATGTTATATATATCCTTAATCATTTAAGGGGTTCGTAATTTTCTTATAGGTAGTCATTACCGTGGTTGTAAATCTCGGTTGTTTTAGTGAGCTGTGATCTAATAAAACTACATCACTTTTTTATAAGTGACTTTACGTGTGTTTTAAGTATTCTACTCTCCGCTTCGCTTTAAAATACCGTTAGGCTATACAAATTTTAGTTCTGAAATAGCTCTATTAGTTTCTATGAATTCTATTTTATAACCTTCAGTAATTTTTAAATTAAACTTAAGTACGGCTGCGCAGTAATTAGTAGATAATACAGTATAAAGTTACTGATTTTTCATATTAATGTGAAAATAGTACAATTCGTCATAAAAAAAATACAATTCGGTAAGTCTAGTTTTTAAAATCTCTAGATGTGTTAGATATTTGCATCAAACAAAATAGAACGTTATGAATGTCTTAACAAAAATAGTAGTGTTGTTAATATTAAGTATTGCAAGTACAATGATACAGCCTAGGGATACCTTTACGATAACAGTTACAGTAGAAGAGGCTGAAAGTGACAATGGTAAAATACTTTTAGCATTGTATGATTCTGAATCTAATTTTTTAGGTGAAATGTATAAGGGTACAAAAAGTGAACTAGCAAATAACAGTTGCACTATTATATTTAACGATATCCCTAAGGGTAGTTATGCGATTTCAATCTTTCATGATGAGAATGATAATGGTAAAATGGATACTAATTTTATAGGAATTCCTAAAGAAGACTACGGTTTTTCTAATGACGCTAAAGGGTTTGTGGGACCACCAAAATGGAAAGATGCTAAGTTTGAACTTAACTCAGATAAAATACTAAAAATTACATTATAACACCAATCTAAAAACACATAAGACTATGAGAAATTTAATCATCATCGCTTTACTAATAGTTACAGGACTTACAGAAGCACAGACCAATTTTGAAAAAGGAATGACCAAAGCTTTTGATTTATGGACCAAAGATAAAATGGACGAAGCAGAAAATATGTTTGAGCGTATTGCTAAAGCAGAGCCAAATCAGTGGTTGCCCAATTATTATATTGCACAAATTAATAGCTTAAAGAGCTGGAATATTAAAGACGCAGCCGTTTTAAAAACACAATTAGATAAAGCGCAAAGTCATTTAGACTTAGCAATGACTCAAAGTGAGAATAATGCAGAACTTTTAGTGATGCAAGCACAAATTTTCACAAACTGGGTTGCTTTTGATGGGATGACTTATGGTATGAAATATAGCGGAAAAATCACACAACTGTATTCAAAAGCTTATGCGTTAGTACCTACAAACCCTAGAGTTGCTTTTGGTAAAGCAGAATGGGCGATGGGAAGTGCAAAATACTTTGGAAAAGATACTGCTCCTTATTGTCAAGAAATTGAAGCATCAATTGAACTTTTTGATACCTTTAAGGCAGAGACCGAATTTCACCCAAATTGGGGACAAAAACGTGCTGAGCAGGTTATGGAATCTTGCAAAGCGTAATTACAGTTCTGGTGGTAACAAGGTCAATTTTAAGGAAATAAAATATGAAGAATTTTTTAAAAAATATTGTATCAGGAATCCTAGTAGGTATTATTATAATGCTTATCGATCAGGTGATACGCTATTTTTCGGGTGTTAAAATTGCCTTTAATGAGAATTTCTTTCGCTCGTTTTCTTATTATATTATATATTCTATACCATTAACTTTAGTCAACTCATATTTCTTCGGTTATCTCAATGATCAAGTCGTCTGGGATCGGTACAGAAAATATCGATTAGCCATTGGTTTCTTTGGTTCGGTAACCCTAACTTTAATCTCTATATTCTTTGTTAGGGCTTTTCTTAGAATTGCAATTGAAGGTCAAACATGGTTTGAGTTTGTTAATGCTGAGAAATTTGAGTTTTATTTTAGTGCACTGCTTATTACATTGGTTGTTTCACTATTCTTTCATGTGGTTTATTTTTACAAAGAG
>TARA_R100001369_G_scaffold92209_1_pt1 | contig 23533 bp, 15 predicted proteins | sample TARA_R100001369 | Tara Oceans TARA_R100001369 (sample SAMEA2621528) | marine metagenome | biome: marine biome (ENVO:00000447); feature: surface water layer (ENVO:00002042); material: "saline water (ENVO:00002010), including plankton (ENVO:xxxxxxxx)" | depth 5 m | reverse complement strand
TCAATAAAGAGTGTTGCGTCCTCCAAGCCGATTCGGAGATGCCCTTGTCACCAAATTCGGCACCTTTTCCGTAGGCAGTTTTTCCGTCATTGAATTTTACCCCACGCAGATCATGCTGATATCCACATCTGAAGTGTAAAAGTTCTCCAAAGACATTCTGTTTTACCATATTTAATACGGCAAGTACATCCCTTCTATAATTAACATTTTCCAATATCATTAGATGGGAACCGGTTTCTTCATGAGTATTTACCAAGTCCCAACATTCCTCAAGGGTGTTGGCGGCCGATACTTCAAGACCGGTATATTTACCGGCCTTCATTGAATCTACGGCCATTTTTGTATGCCATAACCAAGGTGTGGCAATGACCACGGCATCTACTTCCGTCAGTGCCAAAAGATTTTTGTAGTCTTGCTCATTTTTCCCAAAAGCTTTGGCCTTCTTCTGACCTGCTTTTTGTATATGATCCTGTGCAATATCAATTCTGTTTTGGTCTATATCACAAATGGCCGTGATTAAAACATCAGATCTCTTTAGTAGGTTGTCCAAATGATTGGTCCCCCTTAGTCCAACACCAATTACCCCAACTTTTATTTTTTGGGAGTCTTTTGCGAAACCATTTCCTAAACTGAGATTAGGCAACAAGGCTATACCTGCTCCCGTAATGGCGGTCTTCTTAATAAAATTTCTTCTCTGGTTCATATTTACTTTAATAGCTACTTCTTATTAATGTTTCGCAAATATTAATATTGTGTTAATTATTTAGGTGTCCTTTTTTTGCGTTCTAGGGGTAAATTTTCGGATAATTTCGATATTTGAAGTTTTTTTCCACCTTTTTGCAAAAAACACCTCCTTTAAGTTGACACCAATTATGGGTACATTTGTTTCGAACAGAAAAAGAAAGGATTAATAGTAAATTAAGCGCCTTGAGCAAGAAATTAAATAGGAATAAAATATACACTCTTTATGTGCTGGGGCTGTTTTGCTGTTCTTATTTATCTGGGCAGCATTCCGCCAATTTTATCCACCTTTCCAGTAAACTGGACAATCAAAATATTAAGGTTACCCATACTGTGCAGGACAGCCTTGGATTTGTTTGGTTGGCCCACTCGGAAGGAATTTCCAAATACGATGGTTACAATTTTGAATTCACACCCAAAGGATCAATTTTTAAGGAGGATACCGCTTCGGATGAAGTAAAAAAAATATTGAGGGATTCGAAAGGGGTAATTTGGGTCCTATCCATGAATGGGCAAATATCCTATTTGGAAAAAAATGGAACCTTTTCATCCATAGATAACTCCGTAAAGGGTTTCCAGAAAAAGCACAAGGTCAATATTGTCAACGAGGATAATGGTATTATTTGGTTGGCTACGGATAAAGGTTCCGTATATGCGTATGACCACGGTAAGGGAATTGTGGATAGTATAACCACTATTCCTGTTAATGCTTCAGGCATTAAAGAAATTAATTCCTTGGTTGTTAGAAAATCGGATCAACTTATAGTAAGTACTTTGAAGGGACCCATTTATATTTATTATTTGGGAACCAAGCGTCTGGAAAAATTGGAGGTGCCCTATGACTATACCTTGGCCGATAACAATCTACTACTGCTGGATAAAAAAAATAGACTATGGATAGGTTCCTCCTATGTAGGGCATGGAATAATGGTTTATGATTTTGACAAAGAATCCTTTGTTCAAGACGAGATCATAGATCAGCGATGGAGTAGTCAGTTAAATGAATTGTTTACAGCAATGTATTGCGATGTAAATGGTTTTATTTGGTTGGGAACGGATGGCAATGGCCTGTATAGGCTGGATACCGAGTCTGGGGAATTGAAGATATATAAGCACAATCATCTTAATGGGTTTTCCCTGAGCACCAATACGGTAATTGGAATAAATGAAGACCTAAAGAATAATTTATGGGTACTGACCAATTATGGGGATATAAACATACTTCGCAATAAGAATAATCAGATAAATTATCACTCCGGTGCTGTGCAGGGAAGCCCTGCCAGAGTGTTGTCTTCTTATAGGGCAAAGGATGGAACACTTTGGATAGGGACGGACGGGGACGGAATTACCAAGGTAGCTGCCAACGGAAAGGAAGAGCAATTTTTTAACAATTCCGCCCAATCCAAAGGTTTTTATATCCACTCTATAAATGAGGATAATAGTGGCAATATATGGATGGGGACCTATAAAAATGGACTGTGGGTTTATAATGCCCAAAGAAATTCGTTCTCCAAGCTGCCCTTGAGCAATTCCAAAAATAATATGGTAATGGACGTTCGTTTTATTTTTAAGGACTCCAAACGTAGATTATGGGTAACGACTGACATGGGAGTTTATTTATTTTCGGACAGAAACAAATTGTTGGCACGCTTCGAAAATGGTACAGCCGGATTGGTGGGGTCCATTTCCCAGTCTGTTGTGGAAGACGCTTACGGGACGGTCTGGCTATCGTACAATGGAGGTGGTTTATTTAGGTTCAACGAAGATGGGAGTGATGTTTCCAAATCCAATTTTACCCGGTTTCAACATGTAACTGATACTCTCATTACCAATAGGAATTATGATATCTGGTCCATGGCCACCAGCAATGCTGATGCCATTTGGTTGGTAATGGTAAGTGGAGAATTAATTAGATTTAACATTGAGGATCAACAAGTTGAGAAAATAGATATAAACGGGACCTATGACAACACCATCTTTAGGTCCGTAATATTGGAGAACCAGGATAATTTATGGTTGGGTTCAACTAATGGAATCTGGCATTTAAATGTAAGGGATTCCATATCGAGGGTGTTTCAAAAAATAGATGGACTTCAAGATGACTCCTTTATGCAGCGAAGTGCCCATATGGGTTGGGACGGAAATATATATTTTGGAGGGTTAAATGGGGTAAGTTACTTTAAACCCAACCAGATTAAGAAAGAAGAAACAGTAGCTAAATTATTTATTGAAGATATCGATATCTTAAATCAACCCGCTATCAACGTCATTCCCGAACAAGTGGAACAGGGGGTGGAGAAGTTGGAGGTGTTGAAACTGGATCATGACCAATCATCTTTTTCGTTTCGTTTTTTGGCGATAGATAATGTGCTGTTTTCCAATTATACTTATGCGTATAGACTTAAAGGGTTTAATGATAACTGGATCGATTCCGAAAAGGAACGTTTGGCAACCTATACCAATATTCCTCCAGGGAATTACGTTTTTGAAGTTAAGGCCAGTACTGGTAATGGGGTATGGGACATAAAAGAAAAATCGGTTGCCATCAGTATTTTAAGGCCATTTTGGAGATCACAACCGGCCCAGCTGATTTATTTACTTCTGTTTGGCGGCCTCCTATATGGAATGGTCATCTGGATAAGACTAAGGAACAGGGTAATTGCAGATGAACTGGAACACAAACATGAAAGGGAGCTATATGCTTTAAAAATGGATTTCTTCGCCAAGATGTCCCACGAAATACAAACCCCTTTGACCTTGATTTTGATTCCCTTGGAGAACATGTTGCAACGTGCGGTAAAAAGTGGTAATGTACTGCTGCAACAACGGCTCAAGTTAATTTCCAACAATGCCAATAGATTGTCCCGAATTGTATTTGAATTGACCTCCCTACGGGACAAGGAATTGGAGAAACTGGTATTAAGGGCAGCCGAACACAATATCGTTGCAGATCTAACGGAAATAACCAGTTCCTTTGAGGAGCAGGCCATGTTCAAGGGTATCAATTTTAAATGTAGTTACCCTAGTGATGAATTGAAAATGTGGTATGATAAAGATAAAATGGAACATATTTTTTTTAATCTTCTATCCAATGCCTTCAAATTTACACCTAAAGGGGGATCTATTACGTTGGACGTAATTGTGGAAGATTGGGATAGGAACGTAAAAATATCCGTTACCGATTCAGGACCTGGTATTCCCAATGAGGAGCTCGAAAATATTTTCCAATTATTTTATCAGGCAGATACAGGGAAGCAAAAAATAGGAACGGGGATAGGCTTGGCCCTTACTAAGGAACTGGTGGACCTGCACCATGGAAAGATCGATGTAAAATCGGACCCGGTGAAGGGAACCTGTTTTAGTGTAAGCTTTCCTATTGATAAAAACAGGAATGAAAATGTACAAAATGAAGTAACCTTGGAAGAGGCTATTATGGAAGTTGATGATGTTGAATATGAATTGAAGGAGGAAAATTTAGGTACGACTACCGCTAAATTGGCTAAGACCATTTTGGTGGTCGAGGATAATTATGAACTACAAATATCCTTGAAAGATATTTTTGCAGATTACTATAATGTTCTCTTGGCAGAAAATGGGGAAGAAGGCTATGCCCTGGCCCTGGAGCATAACCCGGATCTAATAATAAGTGATATTATGATGCCAAAATTGGACGGTATCGAAATGAGTAAAATGCTTCAAAGAAATGAGCTCACTACCCATATTCCAATTATTTTACTAACCGCTAAAAAGGCAGCAAAGAATAAAATTCTGGGCCTACGGGCTGGGGCTGTGGAATATATAAACAAACCCTTTAATATCAATGAGCTGGTTCTAAAGGTGAATAATATCATTACCCGTAGTGATAGACTAATAATGAAATATAAGAACGACCTAATCACGGCGCCCAAAAATGGAGGAAATAGGTCCCAAGATGAAGTTTTTCTGGAAAATCTGGTGAATCTTGTGGAAAATCAGATTAGTAATCCAGATTTTAAGACCGAAGATCTCGCTCAGGATCTAAACATGAGCTATTCTGCTATTTATAGAAAATTTCAAGGGTTAACTGGGAAGAAAATAGTGGATTTTGTTAGGACCATGCGCCTAAAAAAGGCAGCTGTTTTAATTAGTGATTGTAATTATTCCGTATCCGAGGCGGCTTTTTTGGTAGGTTTTAACGATCCCAAATATTTTTCAAAATGCTTTAAAAGGGAGTTTGGTAAGAGCCCAAGAAAGCTAAAGGGAAAAGTAGGTCACAACGAGGGGTTTAAATTAAAGTGAGCAGGACAAAACATTCAAGAATAACCGTAAAATTTCAATGATCAATATGATGATAAACACCAATGCTGAAGCCAAGTTTGCTACAATGGCTACAAAAAAGACTGTGCTAAAAGGCATGGGATACAAAAATATAATGGGACTTGGGCTACTATTAGTTCTTGGCTCTTGTACAACCTTATCCAAGCAGGACAAAACAGAAGGAATGTCCTTGGAAAAATTGAGCCTAACAGATAGTATTAAGCCCGGAGGCAATAGTTGGGTCGTAAATGAGGTAAAGGACAATCGCCATCTTATTTCAGACAAGGGGATACGGGATTGGAACGATACAAATACAATTATTAGGACCTATTTTAAAACAGATCTAGCGGGTCAATTAAATGTAGGATTGAATCTTAAAGTGACCGATGGTACTTCCAAACTCAGGGTTTCCTTGGACGGAACCACCAAAGAGATCCAAGTGTCCAACCAGGATTTTGAAACCGTGGACGTAGGCGTGTTTGAGCTTTCCACACCTGGTTATCACTATGTGGAACTACAGGGAATGGAAAAATCGGCCAATAATTTTGCGGATGTCAATGAGGTGCTTATTGGGGGTCAGGCAGCCAATGGGAAGCTTACTTATGTAAAGGAAGATTTTTATTGGGGCAGAAGGGGACCATCCGTGCATTTAAGCTACACCACGCCCGAAAATATGGACATTCTTTGGTTTTATAATGAAATAACGGTCCCTGAAAAAGAGGATGTTATCGGGTCTTATTATATGGCGAATGGCTTTGGAGAGGGCTATTTTGGAATGCAGGTCAATTCTGAAACAGAAAGAAGGATCCTGTTTTCGGTTTGGAGTCCGTTTGAAACCCAGGACCCTAAAAGTATTCCTGAAGAATACAGAATAATTTTGTTAGGCAAAGGAGAGGGGGTAACCACTGGCGAATTTGGTAATGAAGGATCCGGAGGACAAAGCTATAAGGTGTTCAATTGGAAAGCTGGCAATACCTATAAATTTTTATTAAAAGGAGAGCCTTCTGTAAATAATTCTACTGATTATACTGCCTATTTCTATGATGTGGAATCTGAAAAATGGAATTTAATAGCCAGTTTTAGAAGACCACATACGTCTACCTATTTAAAAAGACCACATTCCTTTTTAGAGAATTTTAGGACAGAAGTGGGCCATATTTCCAGAATGGGGGAATATACCAACCAATGGATAATGGACACCAAAGGGCAGTGGCACGAACTTACCAAGGCTAAATTCACTGCGGATGCAACCGCTAGGAAGGGTTCTAGGGAAGATTATACCGGTGGGGCTATTGGAAACAAATTTTTTATGAAGAATTGTGGTTTTTTTAATGAAATGACCACCATAGACACTTTTCATGAAAGAACGACCAACGGAGTACCTCCTGTGATAGATTTTTCATTGCTGGAGAAACCAATACAATAGATATTATATAATTTGGAAATGTGTTAATTGGAAATATTTCAGAAGTGACCGATTAAAAAAGATAATAGAAGTTGGTTGTCCGGAATAGAATTGATTATATAGAAACCAGAAACCAGAAACCAGAAACCAGAAACCAGAAACCAGAAATAAACTAAGAATGAAAAAAATAAGCTATTTAATCCTAATTCCATTAGCACTACTGTCTTGTAAGGATGAAAGTAAAAAAGATGTCCTTTCCAGTGAATCCCGAAAACCCAATATCATCTACATTTTGGCCGATGATCTTGGATATGCCGAAGTGGGTGCCTATGGTCAGGAAAAAATTGAGACCCCTAATATTGATGCCTTGGCAAAGGATGGGATGTTGTTTACCCAACATTATACTAGTGCACCTGTATGTGCTCCTGCACGCTATATGTTATTGACCGGGACCCATTCCGGGCATGCGCATATCCGTGGTAATGAGGAATGGGGAGAACGTGGGGAGGTATGGAATTATAGGGCCATGGCCAAAGATTCTGTTTTAGAGGGACAACGTCCTATGCCGGACAGCACCATTACCATAGCTAAAAAATTAAAGGAAGTGGGGTATGGTACCGCCATGTTCGGTAAGTGGGGATTGGGGGCTCCACATACCAATTCCATTCCTACAAAAATGGGCTTCGATTTCTTTTTCGGATATAATTGCCAGCGACAGGCCCACACCTATTATCCATTGCATTTGTACAAAAATGAAAATAGGGTTCATTTGAATAACGATACCATTGTTCCGAATACCAAATTGGCCAAAGGAGCAGATATCAAGGATCCCGAGAGTTATGCAGCCTATACATTAAACGACTATGCCCCCGATCTTATGTTTAACGAGCTTAAAGGTTTTGTGGATAGAAATAAGGATAACCCATTTTTTATTTACTGGGCTACGCCCATACCGCATGCCGCCATACAAGCTCCACAAAAATGGGTGGAGTATTATAAGAATAAGTTCGGGGAGGAAGAGCCTTACTTAGGGGAAAGAGGTTATTTTCCACATCAAAACCCTCGTGCCGGTTACGCCGCCATGGTTTCTTATCTGGATGAGAACATAGGCAAACTGGTTGCCAAGTTGAAGGAGGACGGACTTTATGAAAACACACTGATTATATTTACCTCGGACAATGGCCCAACTTTTAATGGTGGAACCGATTCGCCTTGGTTTGATAGTGCAAAACCTTTTAAAAGTGAATATGGTAGAGGAAAAGGCTTTGTTTATGAAGGGGGTATTAGGGTACCTATGATTGCAACTTGGCCTGGACAAATAAAGGCGGCTAGTAAAACGGATCATATTTCTGCACATTATGATGTCATGGCTACGCTGGCGGATGTTGCTGGTTATGAAAAACCAAGCTATACGGATGGACTTAGTTTTTTACCTACCTTGCTTTCGCAAGAAAATCAAAAGGAACATGATTTTCTATATTGGGAGTTTCCTGAATATGGGGGACAGTTGGCCATTAGAATGGGCGATTGGAAAGTGGTAAAAACTCATCTGAAGGATAAAAAAAATGAGCCTACATTAGAACTTTACAACCTTAAGACTGATTTAAAGGAAACTACAAACGTGGCGGATCAACACCCTGAGATACTGGAAAAAGCCGCTAAGATTTTGGAAAGTCAGCACAGGGAGCCAACTATTGAAAAATTTAGGATTCCGGTCCTTAGTGAGGACCTTTAGAGGACAATAAGTTGAATGTTGCCCAATAAATATAACCTTACCAAGTAACGTTTGGTGTTGAATATGCAATATTGGTTAAAAACATATTATTAAAGTATGAATAATTTTAAAACAGTTTTGTCCTTAATTTTTCTATTGCCCCTCCTTGGTATTGGGCAAAATGCTGGTATTATTCCCCAACCATTGAAGGTTGTAATAAAGAAGGAGGCGTTTAGCATTACGGCAAAGACACCAATTATAGCTGACGATACCAATGGTGGAAATGCAAGTTTTCTTCAGAAAATTCTAAAGGATAAACTTCATAAAGATCTTCCCATCAAGGGAAAAGGGGATAAAGGAATTATACTGGGTACAAACCCACAATTGACAGCGAGCTTGGGCGAAGAAGGGTATACCCTGAATGTTGTGGACCAATCCATAAGTATCATGGCCGGCACAACTACTGGTGTTTTCTATGGCATACAGTCCCTTCAGCAATTAATGGATACTGCCAATTCCAAGGGTAGAAATTTAGTTATATCTGGAATCGAAATTGAAGATCGCCCTCGTTTTGCTTGGAGGGCTTTTATGCTGGATGAAGGAAGATATTTTAAAGGAAAGGAACAGGTGAAAAAGCTTTTGGATCAGATGTCACTTTTAAAAATGAATATTTTCCATTGGCACCTGACCGATGATCAAGGTTGGAGATTGGAGATTAAAAAGTATCCTAAATTAACGCAAGTGGGATCCACTAGGTCTGATTCCCAAATTGGTGGTTGGGATAGTCCGGAGCGATCTAAGGTTTCCCATTCCGGATATTATACACAGGAAGAGGTGAAGGAAATAATTGCCTATGCCAGTGAAAGACAAATCACCATTATTCCCGAAATTGAAATGCCAGGTCATGCATCGGCAGCAATTGCGTCATATCCTTGGTTGGGTACTATTGGGGAGCTCAAGGAGGTTCCCACGGTGTTTGGAAAGTTGCCTGACTCCTATAATGTATCCGATCCTAGGGTATATGAATTTCTTGAAAACGTTCTTACGGAAGTGATGGACTTGTTCCCCGGCAATATTATTCATATTGGTGGGGATGAAGTTAAATTTGATGCATGGAAAACTTCAACTGAAATTCAGGATTTTATGAAACAGAACGACTTGGCGACACCTGGGGATATGCATATTTTCTTTACTAACAAAATATCGAATTTTTTAAACAGCAATGGCCATAGAATGATGGGCTGGAATGAAATTTTGGGAGAAAATGTACATGAATGGCAGGAGGATACGGATATGGAGGTAAAAGAAAATTTGGCGCAGAATACCTTGGTCCATTTTTGGAAAGGAAATTTGGATTTGGTATCCAAAGCTGTTCGAGAGGGATATGAAATAGTTAATTCCTATCATGAATATACCTATTTGGACTATTCCTATAAATACATTCCTTTGGAAAAGGCCTATAGTTTCGATCCCATTCCCGAAGGGTTGGAAGACAGTTTTCATAATAAGGTTATTGGTAGCGGTTGCCAAATGTGGGGGGAATGGATACCAGAGGTTAAGGATATGGACAGAATGGTTTTTCCTAGGTTAGCGGCCTACGCAGAGGTGGGTTGGTCTTCCTTGAAAAGAAAGGATTACACTGTTTTTAGATCCAATCTTAGTTATTTATTGGAAAAATGGAAAATGAATGGAATTGTATTGCCTCAGAAATTTGAGAAACAGGATTTTGATGAAAAATAAAAACAGAAACTCCTTCATGAAAATATGCGTTAGCTGTTTTTTGTTGTGTGGGCTGCTAAATATATGTCAAGCACAGGAAGACATTACTACCAATGAACTTAAGGGACATATTACTTATTTAACGTCCGACAAAAATTCGGGTAGATACCCCGGAGGTAAAATTAACAATAGGATTGTTAGGTATATTAAGAAGGATTTTAAAAAGTCGGGAATACCACCCTTTTTGAAATCCTATAAGCAACCATTTGTGGCCCAATTAAGGGTGAAGAAAGGAGAGACGCCAAAAAGCGCCGTGGAGACTTGGAACGTTATTGGCTTTATAGAGGGCAATGACCCGCTATTAAAGAATGAATATATTGTATTAGGCGCCCATTACGATCATTTGGGTATGGGGGGCGGACCATCATCAAAATCCGATAAAATTGGAATACACCATGGTGCGGATGATAATGCAAGTGGTACCTCTGCATTATTGGAAATAGGGGAGATGCTAATGGCCCGAAAGACCGAGTTAAAAAGAAGTGTTTTGTTGGTAGCGTTTGGGGCCGAAGAACAAGGGCTTTTGGGCAGTAAATATTTTGTGGACAATCCTGTTGTTCCATTATCACAGATTAAATTAATGATCAATATGGATATGGTTGGCAGGTTAAACGATGCCAAGCAGGTCTATATGGGAGGAGCAGGAACCTTTCCGGGCGGTGTGGAGTTGATGAAGGAATTAGGGCCGCCATTGGGCTTATCTCCGGTAGTACATGCTGGATCTGTAGGAGGTTCGGATCATGTTTCCTTTTATAAAAAGAATATTTCCGTCCTTGGAATCCATACAGGTGGGCATCCACAATACCATACTCCTGAAGATACGGTTGAGCTAATTAACTTTGAAGGACAAAAACAGGTTTGCCAGTATATATTTAATGCTATTATGAAAGTGGCATCATCAACTTATGACATGAAATTTATTCCACAAGGGGAATAGAATCGTTTTGGTTCTTTACATTTGTAAGGATTAAAAACTATAGAATGCAAAAAATTAATGTTTTAGGTGCCCTTTTTGTATTGGGGTTGATGGTTCAATGCAAGGAGGATAAGAAGTCGGTAGACAAAGTTGAAAGTAATGCCCCAATAACGGAGGTTGCCGAATCTGTGGTAGACACAACTCCTATTTTAATAGAAAAGCCAGAAAATATAAAAGTACCGGAGGGCATGGTTTGGATTCCTGGTGGCGAATTTATCCAAGGTGCCGTACCCCAGGACAAGATGGCAATGGACCATGAGAAACCTGCTCATAAGGTAAAAGTGGATGGTTTTTTTATGGATGTTACCGAGGTGACCAATGCCCAATTTGCAAAATTTGTGAAGGAAACGGGCTATGTTACTGTAGCCGAGCGGGCAATAGATTGGGAGGAAATGAAAACCCAAGTCCCGGAAGGTACTCCCAAGCCACATGATTCCATTTTGCAACCTGGCTCTTTGACCTTTAAAAAAACGAAAACTTCTGTACCCAACCTGTACGACTTTTCACAATGGTGGAATTGGACTATTGGGGCCAATTGGAAACAACCCAACGGACCTGGAAGTACCATTAAGGGAAAAGACAATGAACCTGTGGTGCAAGTAGCCTATGAGGATGCTCTGGCTTATTGTGAATGGGCCGGCAGAAGGTTACCAACAGAGGCGGAGTGGGAAAGGGCCGCCAGAGGCAATAAATCCGAAAGTATCTATTTTTGGGGCGATGACGATTCCATTTTGTCACAAATGGCAAATACCTGGGAAGGTGAGTTTCCGGTTACCAATAACAAAGCTGATGGTTATGAACAGCGCGCCAAAGTTAAATCCTATCCTCCCAATGATTTCGGCCTCTACGATATGGCGGGTAATGTATGGGAATGGACCAGTGATTGGTACAATACCAACTATTACAACGAATTGGGAGCCTTGAATGGTCCGGTGGTAAATCCCCAAGGAGCCTCAACTCCGTATAATCCGAATATGCCCTATGCCAAGGAGAAGGTAATGAGGGGTGGATCTTTTTTATGTAATGCTTCCTATTGTGCCAGTTATAGGATCTCTTCCAGAATGGCTTCCAGCTTGGATTCTTCCTTGGAGCATTTGGGATTCAGGACGGTAGCTACTGTGGATATGCTGACCGAATAAATTATATTTTTCAAATTATCATTAATCCCCCTTGGCAAGCCAAAGGGGATTTTTTTTGTAGACGATTTAATAAGACGTTTTGAGTTGAATATATAATTACTATAAACGTAAAATTTACATTTATAAAAGATATTTTTTTATATTTGCCGTCTAATTCACTTTAAAGTATATGTCGTTTCCGGAAAATTTCACCCCTGAACTAGTTGTTGAATCCCCAGGAAGGATCAATTTGATAGGGGAACACACAGATTATAATCTTGGATATGTATTGCCCACGGCCATAGAGAAGAAAATCACTTTTAAATTCAAAAGAAACCATACAGAAAAGGAATGTAACCTTTATAGTTTGGGGTATAATATCGGGTTCACCCTTCAATTGGATAAAATTGCCAGGAGCAATGTGGAATGGGAAAACTATATTCTTGGCGTTTTAAATGAAATTTTGTTGAGAACGGATAAGTTAAGGGGGTTCGACTGTACTATTGAAAGTAAATTGCCAATGGGTTCGGGTCTAAGCTCGTCAGCAGCCTTGGAATGTGGACTGGCGTTTGGGCTCAATGAACTGTTTGATCTGAGACTTTCCAAAATGGATATAGTGCAGCTTTCGCAAAAGGCCGAGCATACCTTTGTAGGAACCCAATGTGGAATCATGGACCAATTTGCTTCCGTAATGAGCGAAAAGGGACATGTTATTTTGTTGGATTGCAAGTCTCTTGAGCATCAGCAAATCCCCATCCATATAGCCCCATACAAAATGATAATGTTGAATACAAAGGTGTCGCATAACTTGGCGTCCAGTGAGTATAACACGAGGAAGCGGGAATGTGAGGAAGGAGTAGCCATCATAAAGAAAAAATATCCGGAAGTAATGTCCTTAAGGGATGTTACAGCTACCATGATTCAGGAATTTGAGGAGACAATGGACGCCACGCTTTTTAAAAGATGTAGTTTTATTGTAAGTGAAAATGACAGGGTGTTAAAAACGGCAAATGCTCTAAAGGCTAATGATTTAAAACTCTTTGGGAGCTTACTTTACGAGGCACACGAAGGAATAAGCAAATTGTATGAAGTGAGCTGTCCGGAGTCCGATTTCTTGGTCGATTTTTCCAAACAATACAATGCTGTGTTGGGGGCGAGACAAACCGGTGGTGGCTTTGGAGGCTGTACCTTGAACATTGTACATAAAGACAAGGTTAACGCTTTTGTGGAGGAAGCCACTAAGGCATATAAGGAGGCTTTCAATATAGAATTGGAGGCGTTTGAGGTACAACCTAGTGCTGGTACTTACATACAAAATTAGGCGTAATGACAAATAGTTTTAATGATAATCCGCATAGAAGATTAAATATTTTAACGGGAGAATGGATTTTGGTTTCTCCCCATAGGACCAAAAGACCATGGCAGGGAAAGACCGAAAAAAGTGCTACCACAGACTTACCGGTGTATGAACCTTCATGTTATCTCTGCCCCACAAATGAAAGAATGGGAGGGGAGTTCAATCCCAGCTATGAAAAGCCATATTCCTTTGTCAACGATTTTTCGGCCCTATTGCCCAATGTAAAGGAAGAGTCCTATAAAAATGGCCTTTTATATGCCGAATCCGAATCAGGTATCTGTAAGGTAGTTTGCTTCTCTCCTAATCACTCCCTTACATTGCCTTTAATGACTGTTTCGGACATTGTTGACGTAATCTCACTTTGGCAAAAGGAATATAAGGAATTGGGTGCGTTAGATGGCATTAATCACGTTCAGATTTTCGAAAATAAAGGGGACATTATGGGGTGCAGCAACCCTCATCCGCATGGACAAATTTGGGCACAGAATAAAATTCCACAGGAAGTACATAAGAAAATTGGAAATCAGCAGGCATATTGGGAAAAGAATGGTAAAAGCATTTTGGAGGATTATTTAGAACAGGAATTACAGTTGGACGAGCGTATAATAGTCGAAAATGAACATTTTGTAGCGCTTATTCCTTATTGGGCAGTGTGGCCTTATGAGGCTATGATCCTTCCCAAAAGAAAATTGGCACATATTGGTTTACTTTCGGAGTCCGAGAAGTTGGCCTACGCAGAAATCCTTAAACAACTTACCATTAGGTATGATAATATTTTCAATACTTCCTTTCCGTACTCGGCAGGAATACATCAGGCACCAACAGACGGTAAAGAACATCCGGAATGGCATTTTCATATGTCATTTTACCCACCCTTGTTGCGATCGGCTACAGTAAAAAAGTTTATGGTAGGTTATGAAATGTTTGCCAATCCACAACGCGATATCACGGCAGAACAGGCAGCAGAAACAATGAAGTCGTTATCCAATGTTCACTATAGTCACCTGGGATAGAGGAATTAAATTCTAACATTTGGGAATTATGATAATCCCCAGGGGGAACTTGTACAATGGAGATTAAAGTTAGTGTTGGGGTTGTAGGGAATATCCAACCCGTCCCAATTCTTTTTTAGCTTTGTCCAATACATAGGGGTTGTTGTAGACCAACGCTATAGTTTTATTGATAACATCAATATCCAGTATTCTTAAATCTAAAATCCGACTAAGGTTTCTGGAAATAATGTTTTTACTTTCTTCGGAAATAAGCTGTTCAACTTTAAGCAGTGTCGTCATGGAATCAAGGTTTATTTATAAATCGAGACTAAAATAGGCATCCAGAACCTTAACCAAAATGATATAAATCAGTTTTAGTAATTATAGTGTTATTCCATTTAGAGCTGCAATTAAAATGAATTTGATTAGTGGTGATAAAACCTATGTAGATTCCCATTATCTGCTTTATTTCGTGGTGTAATTACATCTCATGTGGCAGATTAAACCTATTTGTATAGATCCAATTTATTTTTTAGTTGGGTAATTTCATTTTGCATTTTTTCCATCCTTTTTAGAAGTCGGGTGATGACCGCTATGCCCTCCAAGTTGATGTCGAGATCGGAATGAAGTCTAAGTATTTTTTCTGCTTTTGGTAATTGCTGAATGGGAAGATAGTGTGTATCCTCCTTAACTACAACATCTACCAATCCGTATTCGTAAAGCTCCATCACGAAATGGGTTTCTATATTGTGACTCATACAAAAGTCGGTAATCAGTATATATTCCTGTTCCATATGGATTAAATTATTTTATGAATGTGTTGGTTCAACGCCCTTGCGAAGGTTTCTCTTTTCATAGATAAAATTATTTTCTAAGTTTAGCCAATTCCTTAAAAAGTTCTTTTTCTTTTGCCGTTAAATTGGTAGGGGTCACAAGATTGTAGGTAATAAACAAATCTCCATAAACGTCCGGTTTTTTATACGCGGGGAAGCCCTTGCCTTTTAATTTGATTTTAGTCCCGTTCTGAGTTTCCGGTTTAACCTTCAATTTTACCTGTCCGTCAAAGGTGTTCACCATTATTTCACCGCCCAAAAGAGCCGTATATAAGTCCAGGTTTACAGTAGTGTATAGGTTGTTGCCATCCCTTTTAAAGGCCGTATCGTTTATGATGCCAAAGGTAATATATAGGTCGCCCCTAGGCCCCCCCTGATGGCCTGGCCCTCCATGACCACTAATTTTTATGGTTTGCCCATTTTCAATTCCGGCAGGGACGGTAATTCTGATGTTTTTACCGTTCACATTCAGTGTTTGCTTATGTGTCGTAAATACATCCCTAAGGTGCAATTTTAACTCCGCGTTTAGGTCCTGGCCTCTAAAACGGGCCTTACTTCTTCCTGAAAACCCACCGGAACCTCCAAACATGGATTCGAAAAAATCAGAGAAATCATGTTCCCCATAACTTTGGGAATAACTTTGCCCGCCCCTTCCATATGCTGTTTGTTGGGACGCCTTAGCTTTTTCGAACTCTTCTGCATGCTCCCAATCCTTTCCGTATTTGTCGTATTTTTTACGTTTTTCAGGATCGCTAAGTACCTCATTGGCTTCATTGATTTCCTTAAACTTTTTTTCGGCTTCCTTGTCATTGGGGTTAACATCTGGATGATGTTTTCTAGCCAATTTCCGATAAGCCTTTTTAATTTCACTCTGACTGGCGCTTTTGTCCAATCCCAAGATTTTGTAGTAGTCTATAAATTTCACCTGGAAGTTATTTATGCTTTATACTTATTCGATTTTTGAAACTTCAATTAGCGATTATTATAATTGAATTTATATCAACCCTAGGTCATAAAATATTTCTGGGTTAAAGATACCTTCCGCAAAATTATCCAAATCAGTTGTGGATCCAACTGATTAAAATCATGAATCGATCTGTTTTATTTCACTAAATTTCGGTGTAACTTATTAAAAAATGTAATCGAATATTACTTTGATTACGATAATAATTAATTTATTCAAGCGGTACTTATTAATACTGTTCCTTTAAATTTCGGTACTAGTACACTATTGGTCAATAAAAAATTATTTATATGAAAAATATTTTGATACCCACGGATTTTTCGGATAATGCCTATAAGGCCATTTCCTATGCCGTTCGTTTACTTAAAGATGAAACTTGTACCTTTCATTTGTTGCATACCTATACTCCAGCTATTTATCAGTCCGAGTATCTATTGCACAGTCCGGGGCAATTGGGGTTAGGGGATATTTATCGAACAGATTCCGAAACAAAATTGGAAGATCTAAAACAAAAGGTAATTTCACAGTTCAATAACCCTAAGCATATTTTTAAAACCTATAGTGCCTTCAGTGTTCTGATGGAGGCAATTGACGAACTCGTCGAAAGTAAAAAAATAGACCTCTTAATTATGGGGACCCAAGGGGCCACGGGGGCAAAGGAAATATTTTTGGGCAGTAGCACGGTGCATACCATAAAAAGGGCGAAATGCCCTGTATTGGCCATCCCCTTTGATTTTGATATTGAGATGCCCAGAAAAATCCTATTTCCAACCGACTATGAAATAGAGTACAATTTTGAATTGATAAAGCAGGTATTGTTTATAGCTAAGGTGCATAAATCAACAATGGATATTATGCATGTACGTTCCGGTTATGAACTCAGCGAAGAACAGAAAAAGAACAAAGGCAAGTTGGTCCATTTACTGGCGGAAACTAAACATAAGTTTCATGAATTACCGGATCAGGGAATCATCGAGGCTATCAATAGTATTCAAGCAGAACTGAATCACCAGATGTTGGTTATGTTAAAGAACAAACACAGTTTTTTGGAGAATCTTTTTTTAAAACCGGTAATAAATCAAATTGGTTTTCATTCAAATATCCCTTTTATGGTTTTGCCTTATCAGTTGTTGGGATAGCCATGTTATTATCTACTGATGAGCATTTGTATTTCCCTTGGCTGATGACACTGATTAACTTTGAATAAATCTAATACCATTAATCTTTCCACCTAGTATTTCCAATTTTACAACAAAAAGGAGCGTTAACGTTAAATGTGGTGACAACCATAGTTTGTGCAACTAGTTTTATAATAACTTTTTATAACTTTTGACGTAAGTTTTTTATTGAAAATCCTACTTTTGCTTTCTAACAAGAATAATAGAAGGTTTTTATTATGGCAGATAAAGTAGAGCGTTTAAAAACGTTGATTATTGGTTCGGGACCTGCAGGCTATACTGCAGCTATATATGCATCTAGGGCAGATTTAAAGCCGGTACTATATACTGGAATGGAACCTGGTGGACAATTGACCACGACAACAGAGGTGGATAACTTTCCTGGATATCCAGATGGAGTTGATGGACCTACAATGATGATGCAATTACAGAAACAGGCCGAAAGATTTGGTACTGAGGTACGTATTGGTATGGTTACCGCTGTAGATTTTAGTAATGAAGTAGGGGGTATACACAAGGTTACCGTAGACGACAGCAAGCTTATAGAAGCAGAAACTGTAATTATTTCAACCGGAGCTACCGCGAAATATTTAGGTATCCCTAGCGAACAAAAACTTCGTGGGGGCGGTGTATCGGCATGTGCAGTATGTGATGGCTTCTTTTATAAAGGACAGGAAGTAGCAATTGTAGGGGCAGGGGATACTGCTGCTGAGGAAGCTTCTTATTTGGCCAATATTTGTAAAAAAGTTACTATGTTGGTGAGAAGGGACGAAATGCGTGCTTCAAAGGCCATGCAACATAGGGTAAACAGCTTGGACAATATTGAAATTCGTTACAATACGGAAGTGGATACCGTTTTGGGCGATCAGGTAGTGGAAGGTTTACGAATGGTGAACAATGTTACCGGAGAAAAAGAGGACATTGCCATTACCGGATTGTTCATTGCCATAGGGCATAAACCAAATACCGATATTTTTAAGGGACAACTGGAAATGGATGAAACTGGGTATATAATTACCCAAGGTAAAACTACCAAAACTAGTAAGCCTGGTGTTTTTGCAAGTGGTGATGTACAGGATAAGGAATATAGGCAGGCTGTTACAGCTGCCGGAACTGGCTGTATGGCAGCACTTGATGCGGAGCGATATTTGGCAACCATTGAAAGCCATCAAGAAGTTTCGTCTTAAACGGCATTAAAGTAGTAATGCCCAAAATTTATATAATACATGAATTAAGGGCAATTAGAAACGATCTGTACGAGGAACTTAGGTTCCGGGTACAGATCGTTTTTTTAGTCATGGAGTGTAAATTTGTTATATCCCACTGGAAAGTCAGACTAGAATCTCAATCTAGTTTAGACGTTTGTAGTTTTCAGAATTTATTCGGTTCCCATCCGCATCAATAAAAATTTGGCTGTATTTATCCCCCTCCAATTTGAGTTCCATATGCCATTCCATATTTTCATTAGCAACTTTCTTCATGGAAGCGGACATATATTCCAATTTTTCGGTCAAGGTACTGTCTGTGGCTTTATAAGAGCCATAACCAAACCATTCAATGGAATCTGTGGGCACATATCGGGTCCACATTACCTTTCCATTATAAAACATTTTAATTTGACGGTAACCATCTGTAGGAGGTATGGTTTTTACAACATCGTTACCATCGTAATTGTTAAAGCTTACTAATTCCCAAGTACCTTCCAAGGTGTTGGGGTTTTGAATTTTTGTAGATGTAATTTCGGTTGCGGATACCAAAAACAACATCAAGAAAACTATTCCAAGTATTTTTTTCATGGCGATTTCATTTATGAGTTTAGATACTTATAAGTTACGACTTTTTTAGAATATTAACATATGAAACTGAGAATATGTTAAAAAAATCCTTTGAAAAAGAATTAAGTAATAGTAGTTTATAGTCTGTTTTTTGTGATAAAAACTTTGATAAGTAGCGCTATTATTGTATAAATCACATTTCGTTCCCTTGATGTTTGATTTTTATGATTTTTTTATGATTTTTAACTTAGATTAATAAAAACAAACTAATATGATACAAAAACTATTGTTGTTGTGCACCTTCATGCTCACTTGGCATGGCTTTGCGCAAAATGTTACCGGTAACGTGAAAGATGAAAGTGGTATGCCACTTCCTGGGGTTACTGTTTTAATTGTTGGGACCAATACAGGAACCACGACCGATTTTGATGGTAATTTTGCAATCGCAGCCAAGCAGGGCGACCTTGTCCGATTTTCGTATTTGGGAATGAAATCGCAGGATGTTAGGGTTTCAACAAATACTGAATTAAGTATTGTTCTTTCGGAAGATGCCAGTGCATTGGACGAAGTTGTGGTTACAGCCTTTGGTGTGGAGAAGAAACAGAAATCCCTAGGATACTCTGTAACCCAAGTCAACACTGAAGACCTCAATTTAGCGGGACAATCAAATCCCATGGAAAGTTTGCAAGGTAGAGTTGCAGGGGTTCAAATCAATAGAACATCCGGGTCCTCAGGTGGAGGGGTAGATATCTTGATAAGGGGTATTACTTCCGTTAACCCTAGTAGGAGCAATCAGCCTTTAATTGTTGTTGATGGGATTGCATTGAACAATGATACTTTTTCAGGTGAGGTAAGGCCCAGTGCAGGGTCCAATTCAGCCAGCAGTTCAGAACAGTTTGCGTTTTCCAACCGAGCCGGGGATATCAACCCTGAGGACATTGAAAGTTTCAACGTACTTAAAGGAGCGGCCGCAACGGCTTTGTACGGTGTACGTGCATCCAATGGGGCTATTATCATTACTACCAAAAAAGGTAAACAAGGAAAGGCCAAAATTAATTTAACGGCCTCAACCACCTTTAGGGATATACAAACAACCCCTTCCTTACAAACTACCTATAGGGAAGGATTTAGTGGCGCTCCAAGGACACTTTACGATCCAGACTCCGAAACTGGTTTCAATAGAGTTCAAAATGCCACCTCCTTTTATAGCTGGGGACCTAAATATTCTGATGATTCCTATACCTTGTCCAACGGCACAGTGGTGGATCTAACAGGGGATCGTTTTTACAGTCCTTACGATATCTTTAGAACGGGCTTCAACTCCCAAGTAAACTTGAGTATTAGTGGGGCCAATGAAAAATTGGATTATTTCTTTTCCATGGGAAAAGACCAAGAAGATGGCGTACTTCCTAACACGGATTACGGCAAGAATAATTTTAGGTTAAAAGCAGGATATAAGATTTCTGATAAATTGACATTGAATTCCTCTATTGCCTATACTAAATCGGGCGGACGTAGAGCCAATGGAGGGGATAAATCCGTTATGAGTGCCCTTTCCTATTACTCAGGGACCTTTCCAATAAATGATTATATGAATGCCGATGGTACCGAAAGGGATTATTCTTTTGGGATAATTGACAACCCAAGGTATTTAATGGAAACAAGTAGCCTAATTGATGATGTAAATAGATGGATAGGTAATGCTACCCTGAACTGGAGTCCTAAGGAATGGGTAAATGTTACTTACGCTGCCCAAATAGATAATTATTCGGACCAAAGAAATCGATTTGTTGGTGCAGATTTGGATGGAGGTTCCCAGGTTGGTGGATTTGTCTTAAATCAAAATATCAATTTTACCGGTTTGGAATCCAATCTTTTGGTAGCATTTACCAAGGATTGGTCGGACGATTTTACTACGGACCTTACATTGGGACATCAGATCTCCGATACCAAAAGGGATTATGACGAGGCAAGGGGAGAAGGCCTGAACGTTCCTGGAATTAACGAAATAGGAAACACCATTAATTATTTTCTGAATAATAGTGTAACACAACTGCGTAACGTTGGCGCCTTTGGAGAATTAAAATTGGGTTACAAAGACAAATTGTTTTTGACCTTAACAGGTAGAAATGACTGGTTGTCCACCTTGCCCAAAGAAAATAGATCATTCTTTTATCCATCAGCAAGTTTGGCGTATGATGTTTCCGATGTATTTGGAGATAATGATGTCTTTACTTTTGGTAAACTTAGGGCTTCTTGGGCCGAGGTAGGTAAAGGGCCAGGTTTTGGGGATGTTGGACAATATTTTGTGGTAGATGGGGACTTTCCCTTCGGTGGTGCCGGTGGATATAGAAGAAGTACCTTATTGGGAGATTTGGATATTGTTCCGGAACGCAATCAATCCACAGAATTTGGTGCGGATCTTAGATTTATGAAAGATAGGATAAGATTGGATTATGCCTACTACAAAACACGTGTTAAGGATCAAATATTTACCGTTGGAACTGCATATTCTTCCGGACTTTCTGGAATTACAAGGAATGCAGGGGATTACGAGGTATTTGGACATGAATTGTTGGTTAGTGCGGACATCATAAGAAGCAACGATTTTAGATGGGAGTTAATTCTTAACTGGTCTACTAGTGAAGGTAAGGTGTTGGAAATCCCCGATGATATAGAGTCCATTATTTTTGCAGATTCTGGTTTTGCCGGAATTACTTCGGAAATTAGGGCCGGTGATAAAATGGGGAATCTTTACGGATATAAATGGAGGTACGAAAATGGTGAAAGGTATTTGGACGCCAATGGCTTTCCAGAAATCGTATTGGATGAAAGGGTAAAAGTTGGAAACGCCTTTCCAGATTTCATATCTTCATTGGGCAGTAATTTTAAATGGAAGGGAATTGGATTCAATTTCTTATTGGAATATAAGGAAGGTGGAGACCTTTATGATTCCGGACTTAGAAATTCTATCAGGAACGGTAATCCTTTGAGTACTTTGGTCAGGGATGAAGAAGTGGTCCTGGACGGGGTAATGGATGATGGAAGTGGAGGTTTTATCACCAACACTACACCAGCCTTGATAGATCAAGATTACTATAGAAATTCAAATGTCTACAATAGGGCTGCAGAAATACTTGTACAGGATGCGTCTTGGGTTAAATTGCGTAATGTTAGTTTGACTTATGACATGGATAACAAATTTACCCGCGACCTTAAAATGGAGAAGCTAAGTCTTTCCGTTAGTGCATCCAATATTCTTGTATGGACCCCATTTGATGGTTTCGATCCAGAAGGTAACCAGTACAGTGCTGGTAGTAACGTTTACGGTTTTACAGGACTTAGTGTTCCGTTGAGCCAAAGCTACTCCTTCGGTCTAAATATTTCATTCTAAATATGATAAACATGAAAAACAATATTATAAAAACAGGAATTTTATCACTTCTTTTAGTTGCGCAGATTTCGTGTAGTGATGATTATTTTGATGTAAATACCCCTTCCAATACAGCAACTTTGGAGGAGTTGAGAATGCAGGATTTAATGGCACCGGTAATTCATAGCACCATGGAAGGTCAGCGATCTGCCGAATTGGCCTTTGGAAATTATGTTCAGAATTTTGTATCTACCGGAGGCGGAGCTGCAGGACAAACAGAAGCAAGTGGATTGTGGAGTCAGGTTTACCTTTATATTTTGCCTAATCTTAAGGCAATTAAGGAGAAGGCTTCTGAGAACAACGCTACACACATTGGAGCTATCTCGGATATTCTTATTGCCATAAATCTTGGAATAGCTACCGATACTTGGGATAATATACCCTATTTGGATGCTACAGACGGGCCGGATAATAATTTTCCAACCTTTGATACCCAAGAATCGATTTATACGGAAATATTCACGCTCCTAAATTCAGCCATTACTGCGTTGGAAGGTCCAGATAACTCGGGCTTTAATTTGGGAAGCTCGGATCTTATCTACGGGGGTGATTCCGATCAATGGTTAAGGGCGGCCTATACTGTTAAAGCAAGATATCAGTTGCATTTGGTTAACAAAGGTACTGTTACTGCCAGCGAGGTTTTAACTTCCATTGCCAACGGTTTTACTTCAAATGATGATAATTTTCAGATGTCCTACAATGAAAAAAACATCAACCCTTGGTACTCTGCAGAAATTTTGGCTAGGTCTACAGGTAACCTGAGCAACGATATAGCTAGCCAGTTGGTGAGTTCTATGAACGGGGATTATTATCCATTTGAAAGTGGTGCACTTGCCATAGATCCAAGATTGCCCTTGTTTGCCGAAAATGGGGACGAGGCGGAATGGAAAGGTTTTGTAAGTGGAGGTGCCGGTATAGCGCCGGACGGTAGCGATGCCAATACCCGTTTCAAGACCGATGGATATTATACCA
>TARA_R100001369_G_scaffold92208_3_pt1 | contig 24220 bp, 24 predicted proteins | sample TARA_R100001369 | Tara Oceans TARA_R100001369 (sample SAMEA2621528) | marine metagenome | biome: marine biome (ENVO:00000447); feature: surface water layer (ENVO:00002042); material: "saline water (ENVO:00002010), including plankton (ENVO:xxxxxxxx)" | depth 5 m | reverse complement strand
TGCAGCCGCTTAAAAAAGTGTCCGGAAAACTGTTGCCAGATCAAAGGGCTATCGGTGCGAAGTTCAGCTCGATCCCACGTTCATCGATTTGCCTCGCATCCGACTTCTGGAAATTCCCCTAGAGCTTCCCGCAACTGTTCCTCATCTTGGCCCAGGTGGTGAGCTTTGTTATCTCGACAAGGGCACTGTCATCCTAAACATCCACGACCCTGTCGGGCAGTCACTGGCATGCCTGCAGCGAGCATCCGTCGTGTTTGGGAAAATCTTGAAGGGAGAAATGATCGAAGATCTCACTGAAGAGTTCTTTGCGTATTGGGGTGGCTGGCCTTGTCTTGTGGACATGCAGGGAGAAAACCTAGGGCAACAGCATTGTATAGTAGCGCAGGCCAATGAGACTTCTTTGTGGTTCATCACCGACAACGAAAATCGAACAACTGAGAAGATAAAGTCGCTCGGTTATCAAATTACTGATGACTCGGTTCTGACTTATCGGATAAGAACTGATGCTCAACCTCGCCCTCTGACCAGTCATTGGCCTCCTGAAACAGTTGGGGATATCCTGGCCTGGCAAAGTACCCTTGACTCTAGATGTCGGCGCAAGATTCACAAACGTATCAAAGAGGGGGAAAGGAAGAAGGCTGGCGGCGTTCTGATCGTTATCGAGTCACCATTGATGACGTATGGTTTTGTGGTTCTCTATGACCGCCAATGTCCTGACCCAAAAAGCAAACTCATGGGCGGCAGGGATTCGAGCTATGGGTTGAAGGTGATGCCCGTCTCGGTGGTCAGAATTGACGATCGATATCTTGCCCAACGAAACATACCGAATTCAAAAACGCTTGCACGGAAGAACATCGCCGTCATTGGATGCGGCACGATCGGCGGCTATCTGTCAGACATGCTAGTAAAGGCCGGGGCGGGGACATGCGGCGGCAAACTTACGTTGGTAGATTTCGACTGCCTTCTCCCGCAAAACATTGGGCGTCATCGCCTGGGTTTTCCGGACTTACTGTCGAACAAAGCCAAGGCCATGGCGAAAGAACTCAAGCGTTTGGCCCCAGGTGCCGAGATTCGTGCTCTGCCCGTGGATGTCAGACAAGCTCAATTGGGAGAGCTGGATCTGCTCATAGATGCCACCGGGGAGGAAGCCCTCGGGCATTGGCTTTGCGGCCGCTATCCGTCACCGACGCCCATGCTTTCGGTTTGGATCGAGGGGCCGGGAACCGCTGTTCGTGGGCTCTTAAGAATGAACGCCTCCAGTGCGTGCTACCGATGTCTATGGCATAGTAATGGTAGAAAGGAACTACGTTCCACCGTTGATCCTCTTCCTTCTATCCTGGAGGGACATGGATGCGAGGGCTTGTATGTGCCATTCCCTGCATCGGTGTCGGTGCATGCGGCTAGTCTGGGCGCTGAAATGGCACTGGACTGGGTCAACAGCGTCTCTTCTCCGACATTGCGGACTAGATTGATCGATAGCTCCCAGCAGCTTGCCACACCCGATTGCGATCCGCTGCGGGATTGGGAGTGTCCCCTATGCAGTTCATGAGTTCTTGGCGAGCTGATGATAAGAAGGCACTGCTGCATTTTTCGGAGCCTACGCTCGCTACATTCTGCCAGCATGTTCAGGCCTGTGATACCGACTGCGAAGCAGGCGGGATTCTGCTTGGTTCGGTTCATGGAGCCCATATGCTTATTGAACAGGCAACGGCGCCCACGGTATGGGACAGACGGTTTCGCTACCTGTTCGAGCGAATGCCATTTGGCCACGAAGCCATCGCCTTGTCTCGATGGACTGCTAGTCGGGGAACAGTCCGTTATTTAGGCGAATGGCACACCCACCCGCAAGACCACCCTCATCCTTCTAGCCTGGACAGATCGGAATGGAACCGCTTATCAGCGAAGCGCCGGGACAAGCGACCAATGCTTGCTGTCATCGTTGGGCGAAAGTCTTTATATATTGAATTAGTGTCGAGTTCAGGATGCAGTTTGGCGTTTACCCCTGTGGAATAGCAGCCAATCATGCTAATGCTGTCTCGGCGTATGCAGTCTAGCCTACGGGCTGCGTCCCGTATCGTACTGCATCAAAGCCATCCAGCTTTGAACCCTGACGCCTCCAGTCTTGTTGTCTGAGTCAGAGGGGATCTTTTTTACTGTGCTACATGATAATTAGTGCTTGGCAAGGCTGACGTTGGAAACTTTTCCTGGGGATCGCAGGCCCGAGCTGAAAAACCGATGTCTGTTCATGGCTATATGCACGAATAGTGAGAGTTTTTGACAGAACTCAGTGTGCTAGTCCCGGTACGCTGTGAAGGTGCAATTATCGGTTGCTGCCAAATTCTCAATTGAACTCCAAACCTAAAATATTTCTGAATTAGTTGTCGTCAACTTGGCATTGCTACTGCGTTTGAGGCTACATACCTAACTCTGGCCCATCGTAGCTACGTTGTTTGCGCTGGCGTTTGCTAATCGTTTTCTGGCGTTCCTTATCCGGCATGCTGTGGTAGTGCTCCCGTAGCCTTTTCTTTAATTCAAGCAAATAGAGTAGTTCTCAATGGCGACCACATAAACATAGTGGGGGAGATAACCGGTTGAGCCATTGCCAAGAATGCTCAATGTGCCATCGAATGTATCGAATGTATCGAATGTATCGAATGTATCGAATGTCTCGCCTATGCCAGACTGTGCATTACACAAGCCGGAACTAACAAAACTAGCCCAATCCCAGCCGCACGCCCGAACATCAAGTCGAAGGTAGTGGGCTTCAGGGCATTTTGGCACATCAAGTACACGCTGCTGCAGAAGCTTCGCTGAACTAACGGTGTAGTCGGAGAGTCGTGATAGAACAGGTAGTAGCCCGCGCGCGGAAGTTTGGAAAGCTACCAACCCTTAATGATTTAAAGTGCCGTTTTCATATCTGAAGCTGGTTAGGCTATGTGTTATCCATTCTTTGTAGAGATTTGTGAATTGATATGGCGTTTGATTGATACTGTGTTGATGCGTTCATTTTTCGTTGATATTAGATATTTTTAATAAAAAACAATGTTGTTTGGCATTGATTTATGAAGATTTAAAAGTATTTCCTAATGTTATCACATTGCAATGTAATTCGCTTAGTAAAGAAATGTTGTTTGGACTGTATTTCGTTTTTTGAATTACGGACAAATAGTCACTAGTCATAGGAAGAATAGCCCCTTTTTAGCTGCTGAACATTGTTCTATTGTGAATCTCAAGAGATGCAGCTATAGCATCATATGTTAAAACTACTCATCGTGTAGGGATATAGTTATACATAAATAAAATAGCGGTAATATATAGGATTAAGTAAATTTCTTCTCGACCGTGTATTCATATGCTGAGGAAGTATCTGAAAGTTAAGGTTTTCGAGGATTTTGTCCACAAAATTAAACGTTTTAAAGACTAAGGGGGTGTGCGATGAACCAGATAAAAATTGTTGATGTTACCTTAAGAGACGGTGGCTATAGAAATAATTTTAACTTCACTACTGAATATGCCCAAAAAGCCATAGCACAGCTTGCAAAAACAGGGGTTCAGTATTGTGAAATTGGTTATCGAAATGGCTCATTTAAAAGAAAGCAAGAACATGGACTCACCAGCTCTGTTGCAGCGGATTATATCAGTGCTCTACGAGATGCAGCAGCAGAGCGTATCGGCTTATGTGTCATGGTTCATCCTCATAATGTCGATGCCTCTGATTTTGAAGTTCTGCGAGAACAGGGTGTATCTTTAATCAGAGTTTGTTTGCACAGAAATCATACTGACGAAGGCTTGTCTACTATAGCGCTCGCAAAGTCTTTCGGTTTTGAAGTTAGTGCTAATATTACACATATTACAACTTTAAATCCTAGTGACATCTCCAATATGTGTTTGCGCGCTGAGGCAGCTGGTGCTGATCTCCTGGTATTTGCAGATTCCAATGGGAACATGATACCGACCGATGTATACCAATTAATTAGCCGCATTTCTAACCGAGTACTTATTCCTTTAGGCTTCCATGCCCATAACAATCTATCACTTGCACTTTCCAACTCAATATCAGCAATCGAAGCTGGTGCCAAATATATTGATACTTCGATTTGTGGCATGGGTAAAGGAGCAGGAAACCTGCATCTTAGCATGCTCATTGCTTATCTTCATCGTGTCGGAATTGATAATGACTACGATATGATCAGCGCATTGCAACTTTCTCAATTAACCGCCGAAAGCGTGCCGTCGAGTAGCCTACCCGCTCCTTTACTGGATGTAATGATGGGTTCCTATAACTTGTCTTTCGATATTCAGCAAAAAATAGATGAGTTCATGCTAGAGAATGAGATGCCATCGATTTTCCACGCTCTTCAGGCAATACATGATCAATGCAACCGAAAACAAAATAAAGTTCCAAAGAGTGCTTTTCAAGTAGCCCCAATTTCTCCCGCTGCGCAAAGGGGGCTGTCATGAAGAGTCGACAACAAATTTGCGTATTACCTGGTGATGGCGTTGGTATTGAAGTAACTGAAGCAGTGTTGCCCATTTTTGAAGCTCTGCGTTTACCCATTGATTTAAAGTTTGGCCAGATTGGTTGGGACTGCTGGCGAAAATATGGCGATCCAGTTCCTGCACAAACTTGGGAAATAATCTCCAGTTGTGATGCAACCCTATTGGGCGCTGTCACCAGCAAGCCTTTGCGTGAAGCTGAGGAAGAGTTGCGATTCAGTTTACGAGGCTCCCGTTTATCATACGTTTCTCCTGTAATACAGCTTCGTCAAAAGCTTGAATTATTCGCAAATGTCCGACCTATCACAGATATTTTGGGAGACAAGCGTTATCAGTTCACGGTGATTCGCGAGAACACAGAAGGTCTTTACGCTGGGCTTGATTTTGGTTCAATACCAGCAGAGTTTGAGCCAGTACTAGCCCGGCATGAGCAAAATGGTGCGGTATGGCAACGCCAGGGCTCTAAAGACGCAACGATGAGTGTTCGTTTGCAGACACGCGCTGGCCTAACCCGTTTATTCCGGTTTGCATTCGATTATGCGCAGCGTCAGGGTTTTAAGCGAGTGACGCTTGCCGATAAACCCAACGTGCTCCGTCACAGTGGCGCATTTGCACGGGACATACTCGAAACAGTTGCTGCGGACTTCCCCGATATTAGTGCCCAAATTGAAAACGTTGATGCTGTCGCATTGTGGATGGTTCGTCGGCCAGAACGCTTTGGGGTCATTGTCGCCGAGAATATGTTTGGCGATATTCTTTCCGATTTGGGTGCAGGTGTTATGGGCGGCTTAGGTTTAGCACCAAGCGCGAATATTGGTGCTCAAGGCGCCTATTTTGAACCCGTTCATGGTAGCGCGCCGAAATACACTGGACAAAATCGTGTCAATCCTTGCGCCATGTTTCTAACAGTTGCTCTGCTGTTGGAGCACTTAGGCCATCACTCCTCAGCCGATGCAATTCGACGTGCAGTGACACACGTTGCCCGAAGCGAAAGCCGAACATCCGATCTCAACGGTACCGCCAGTACTTCTGAAATGGCATCGGCCATAGTGAGCCAGACTTTGGCGCACGCTGAGCATCTGCTTTAAGTGAAGGTTATCGCGTAGTTCTCACAGGAGAAGCCTCATGAGCATTGCAAATAATGATCCAGCTAGCGACAGCATCCTCTTAGAATCTTGCCAAAAATTGGACACTGCCTCGCTTTCTGACGCGCTGGACAGTTTGAACATCGCGGGCGGGATTGCTGGGCTCAATCAACAAGTGTCAGGTACGCGATGTGCTGGCTTTGCCTACACAGTCTTGTATGAACCCGTGTACGAGCAGAGGGGGTTTAAGAACGCCGCCAACTATATTGATGACGTTCCTGCCAATTCAGTCATTGTTTCTAGTAACCCAGAGCGTGCCGACTGCACAACCTGGGGAGATATTCTCACTTATGTCGCTATCAAAAAGAAGATCCGAGGCACGCTCATTGATGGCGCAGCACGCGACATTGATACAGTTCAGCGTCTCAACTACCCCCTATTCAGCCGCACTCGCTTCATGCAGTCCGCCAAAAACCGGGTTCAGCTCAAAGCCACACAAATACCCATAGAAATTTCAGGAGTCACGGTCTCTCCTGGTGATTTGGTGGTATGCGATAGCAGTGGCTGTTTAGTCATACCACGAGACAGAGCTGAGCAAGTGATCCAGCGTGCTCAGGCCGTTGAACAAACTGAGCACAAAATTATTGACAGTATCAACCGGGGGGCCTCGCTTGAGGAGGCTCGTGAACTTCACCGCTACGATCAGCCTTGGCTTTCAACTCAGGAGAAGCTAGCCGAGTCCTGAACCGCTATTCATATCATTGAGGCAAGGAGATTCATCATGACAACTAGAGAAGTTTTTTCTCATAAACCCAACCCCGTCCGCGAGAGCAAAAACCGGATCAAGCTTGGAGTTTTTGGATTCAATATCGAAGGGGGATGTACCCTAACAAGTGTACCTGAACGACATCAAGCCGCAGACTGGCATAACAACCTAGCCATTGCCACTATGGCTGATCGTGCTGGTTTGGAGATGCTGCTTCCTGTTGGCCGCTGGCGGGGCTGGGATGGCAAAAGTAACCCTATGGGTGAGTCTTTTGAAACCTATACTTGGGCTGCAGGTTTGGCATCGGCGACCGACCAGATTGCTCTATTCTCTACTTCCCACCTATCTACTGTTCACCCTCTTTTTGCTGCGAAGCAAGCGGCGACTATAGATCACATTAGCGGAGGGCGATTTGGCCTTAACATTATCTGTGGTTGGTTCGGTAAAGAAATGGGGATGTTCGGCGAGAGCCAGCTTGAACACGACCTTCGTTATGATCATGCGGATGAATGGCTACACATTGCTCAATCCGCGTGGCAGGAACCATCCTATTTCGACTTTAATGGTGATTTCTTCAATATCGAACAGGGGTATTCGCAGCCCAAGCCTATCAATCGCCCCTTCCTGATGAATGCTGGTGGTTCTACAAGAGGCCGCCGCTTCTGTACCCAACATTGTGATGCAGCTTTTTTGATCCTCAAGCACGAAGATGATGACGAGGTAATTCGCTCGCAAATTAATTCATACCGTGATCAGGCTCGATTGGAATTTGGTCGAGAAATACAGATATGGGTTTACGCTTACGTGGTGCATGAAGATACCCTTGAGGATGCTCATAAAAAGCTCGACTACTACGTGAACCAGCATGGAGATGACTCAGCGCTGGATAATGTCACGCGGGAGATTGGCATTCAAAGTGGCATGTTCAAGGATACGTTAGACGCTGAGCGTTTTCGCTTCCATTTCAAGGCTGGATTTGCAGGAATCCCTCTCGTTGGCACCTCTGAGATGATCGTAGAACAGATGCAACGTTGGTCAGAGCTTGGGGTGGACGGCATAAATCTAACTTGGCTGGATTACCGCAACGGATTAGATCGATTCATCAGGGAAGTGTTGCCTCTGATGGAGAAGGCTGGTCAACGCGACGCGTACACGCCTCAGTTAGTAAAAGCGGAGGAGCTTGTATGAATATCCAAGCCTCGACCTCCACGAATACCAAAGAAAAACCATTAATAGATAATTCTTTAGATAGCAAATCTGCCGAACTATCCGATCAGTTCAAAGGTGCGATGCGCAGGTTTACCTCTAGTGTTGCAATCATAGCGACTAGTGAGGGGAATGTTTCAGCAGGAATGGTTGCTACGGCGGTAATATCGGTCAGCACAGCACCACCTGCATTGCTTATCTGCGTTAACCGCTCCGCGAGCTTGCATGCTCCTTTGCTACAACAACGGCGCTTCAGTGTGAACTTACTGAGTGCCACTCAAGCCGATCTAATACCAATCTTTGCAGGGCAAGTTAAGGGTAGTGCTCGCTTTGAGTATGGGCAATGGAAGGATGTCGATGGCTTGCCGCTTCTGCAGAGAGCTCAGTCGAACCTAATCTGCATTCTGGAAAAAATCATGAGCTACGGCAGTCATGATGTGATCATTGGACGAGTTCAGACGGTGCAGTTCTTAGAGCAAGTTAATCCATTGTTGTGGGAAAACGGACAACCCGCCATCTCCAAACAAATAGCGCAATAATTCTTTTCATTATTCCACTTTAGGGGAAGCACAATGTCTTCTGAACAAAAGCCATATCTGGCTCCTCACTCTGATGAGATAAACGATATCTTCCTGGTGAACGTGGTTCATGTTGAGCCTGGAAAACAAGATGCTGCGTTGGAAATACTGCGTTCTGCCGTGGAGTACGTTGCTCGCACTTACCCTTGTTTTAAATGGAGTCGCTTGTTTAAAAGTATTGATGGTCAGACCGTCATTAATCAAGCGCAGTGGAGTAGCAAAGAAGAGTTTGAATCATTATTTGAGGACTCTGAATTCTTGTCTCGTTATTCCAGGCTCAAGGAAACCGGAACATGGGAATTTCATCTCTATAACGTGACGGATTTCATTCCCCAGACATGCAACTCGGTTACGGTTTAAAACTGAGGAGCCTTTTAGTGGTGGGCAGATCGGCATCCTCGCCTGACCGATAAAGACAGGAGTAACCATATGAAAACTATCCATACCAGCATCACCGATCTCCTCAATCTCCGTCATCCGTTGATACTCGCTCCCATGGGTGGGGCATCAGGTGCAAAACTTGCCAGTGCGGTATCACAAGCAGGTGGTTTGGGACTTGTCGGAGCCAGCTATGGCGATGAGCAGTGGATGCGTAAAGAGCTAGAGCCTATGCGCAAAATCAGTGAGCCATGGGGGGTAGGACTAGTTATGTTCACTGTAGCCAAAAATATGGGGTTGCTAGATCTGGCCCTAACTTATGAGCCAAGTGTAATAGCTTTATCCTTTGGAGATGCACGACCTTTTGTGCCCCTGATTCATGAAAGCGGGGCGAAAGTTATTGTACAAATCCATGAACTGGATCAAGCCAAGGCAGCTATTGATGCTGGTGCTGACGCGCTGATTGTACAAGGTGCCGAAGCTGGGGGGCATAGCTATCGCCGTGGCTTGATGCCCTTGCTGCCAGCCGTACGCGATATGGTCGGTGAAACTTATCCACTGATTGCGGCGGGTGGCATCGCCGACGGTAGGGGAATGGCTGCCGCATTAATGTTGGGTGCTGATGGAGCAATGCTAGGGACTCGCTTTTTGGCATCCGAAGAAGCATTGCCTTCTTCAGCATATAAGCAGCGCTTAATTCGATCCGCCACCGCTAATACTGTTCGTACACGAATCTTCGACCTCGTTCGTGGAATTGAATGGCCTGCTGAGTACAGCGGGCGTGCTATTGCCAACCATTTCTCTGAAACTTGGCTGGGTCGTGATCAGGAATTACTCCAAGCACCCGATTTTGTTCGTGAGAGATACGCAAAGGCGGTAGAAGAAGATGACCTTAACAGCCGAGTGATCTGGGCAGGCGAGGTGCTTGACATGATCGAAGACGTGCGCCCAGCCGCCGAATTGGTCGAACATATCAAAAACGACACTTTGCGCGTTATCCGCCAAGTCCAAAGACTTCAATCATCTCCAGAAACTGCTTAATAAAACTACTGGAGTTAAAAAGTGACTGATATACATGCAATAAGTCATACATATGGTTCAGGAACTCACACTGCTGTTGTGATGGCACCAGTAATGCCAACTTGGGATCAGGGATTGTTCTTTCAACCGTTGGTCAGTCGTTTGGTACTGGCCGATTTCAGCGTCATTACGTTCGACACGTTATCACTGCTTCCCCAGGAAAATGAGTCGCTCGACCAATTCTCCGATAGATGGCAAAAAGTATTATTACCATTAGGGAGTATTGATCTGTTGGCTGGTGTGGCGCTTGGAGGTGCAGTAGTGCAGTCTTTGCTTAGCAAGTCCTTGAGAGCGCAAGTTGCAATGGCATTGCTAATATCGTCCCCTTCCTGGGCTGACGATGTTCTAAATACTCGGCTAGGGCACTTGGCAGATCTTGCTGCTAAAGGAGATCTACTTGAAGCATTACAATTACTCGATAGGCTGGTGCAGCCAGCGAATCAGATTGTTGCGCACCCCCCACAGTTCATTGATGACCAAACAGTTAAGCTGCAGGCTGAACGCTTGCATAGAGGATTCAGCCTACTTTTTAATTTAGATTTAAAGGGCGCACTCGATGCTTATTCAGCCCCGCTGCTGAGCATATATGGGGGAGTTTCGCAGCTAGTTCGTAAGGTTAATGTACAGATAAATGAACAAAAGAACCAATATCTTTTGGAAATCCCAAATGGCGGAATGCGTCCGCTGATAGACGCTCCACAAATGGTCATTTCGGCTGTAAATAATCATTTTGGCCTTGCTCTTGGAGAACTGACATGAAAACTTCAGAAAGCTTAAGCGATTGTGCGTTTATCGATGTTCATTACCATGCTGGGCCTGATGCATTCATTCGCCGCCATAATGTTATGGAAACAGGTAGGCAATACGCAAAAGTTAATGGTTGGGTTGTCCTCAAAAACCATCTTGGTTGCACTGCTGCCCAAGCATGGGAAGCCCGTCAAGAGGGTCTTCCTGTTTCGGGCTCGGTTGTACTAAACGAAATTGCTGGGGGGATTGACTATCGAGTCGTGCAACGCTCTTTAATTCACCATGGAGAAAGTGAAGCCCGGTTACTTGTACATTTGCCAACTGTTACTGGGCGAAATCACCAATCCAAACTGAAGCGCCAAACAGCCCACTCGATACTTAAAAGCCATCCAATTCAACCGTTAACCGTCAGTCGAGAGGGAAAGTTGACGGAAAAAACAATTGATATTCTGCGAATGTCGCGTGACTATCCTATTGTTGTGTCGACTGGGCACGCCAATGCCGAGGAAATCCATATGCTAATTGAAGCAGCAGTACGTTATGAAGTTCCTAAGCTTATGCTTAATCAGCCCGCGAATCCATTGACAGGTTTCGATGCTGAAGCACTACTTAAGCTATCGCAAGCACCGATGATCTATACTGAGCAAACAGCCTTGACTTATTTGCTTGGCTACCAGGCATGGGAGGATTTTTTAATGGTGCTTAAAAGTGTACCAAGAGCACTCTATAGCTCCGATTTAGGACAGCCGACACAACCAGATATTGAACAATGGCTTGGGCAAAGCGAAAAATGGTTTGAGCTAATGAAACTGAGTAATAATCGTATTGACTTTGTTAGACGCGAATGCTGCTATCAGATGTTAAAAGAGTAAATGCAATATTGTTTTTTTATAGCATTTTAAGGAGAGGCCGGTTTTTGTTAATATTTGAATAGCTCTTCAGCCATAAAGTCAATGAATACTCGTAGTTTAGGGGCCATGTATTTGCTAGTAGGCCACAACATACGAAACGCTCCTTGATGCTCAATATAGTCGTCCAATAAGGTAGTTAGTTCACCCCTGTTTATGCTTTCTCGCACCATAAAGTCAGGTAAGCAGGCGATTCCTAAGCCAGATATTGCCACAGCAAGCAGCGCTTCAGAAGTATTACATACCATAGCTGCATGTATCATAGGCTCTGATTCTGTATCAGTCCGGATCAACGGCCACGCCTCGTATTTACCTGTGCTGGGAAACTTATGCTGCAAGCAAGCATGATCAATCAATTCGGCAGGGGTCTTAGGCTTACCATACTTGGATATGTAGTCCGGTGAAGCGACAAGCAACAAGCGATATGTTCCAAGAGATCTGGACATTAGTCTTGAGTCTGTTGGCTCACCGGTGCGAATAACTGCATCGAATCCTTCTTCAACTACGTCCACCATTCGATCTGAAAAGTCGACATCTAATTCAATTAATGGGTATTGATGCATAAATGAAGTAAGCACTGGCATAACCAAACTGCCCACCAGCGGTAGACTTACATGAAGTTTACCTTTGGGTTCCTTATGGATCTCCGATAACTCGAGTTCTGCTGCTTCGACTTCACACAATATACGACGGCATCGCTCAAGAAATAATCTCCCCTCTGCGGTCAGTGTGATGCTGCGGGTACTTCGATGAAGCAACCGGACTCCCAAACGGGCTTCTAATCGAGCTACGCTTTTGCCAACTGCAGATGAAGACACACCAAGATTGCGTCCAGCCTCTGAAAAGCTTCGGGTCTCTGCCGCCTGTACGAAGTAGTCAATTCCACTTAGAGCGTCCATATTTCACCATTAAGGAATTTTTGTCCGATATGTTTTGAACTCTAGCTTTATTGTCCTCTTTTTTCAATGTACTTAAAGTAATCATCTACTCTCACATGCGAAAGGTAAGCGCTAATTAATAGCAAGATACCTTCGCTTTTAACGGGTTCAATGATTATGAGTACATCAGAAACAAGTAACTTAAATATGGAGAGCAGTAAAACCGCTCAATCGGATCGTCTTCCGATTACGGCATTGCTAGCACTTGCATTAGCGGGGTTTGTTACAATATTAACTGAGGCTTTGCCAGCTGGTTTGTTGCCCCAGATCGGAGCGGGGCTGGGGGTTTCAGACTCACTTGCTGGCCAGCTTGTTACCATCTACGCCATCGGCTCCCTTGTTGCCGCCATTCCGTTGGTGGCTGCTACCCAGGGGGTTCGGCGCCGTCCCTTACTGCTGGCCGCTATCGTAGGTTTTGCTATCGCCAATACGGTCACGACAATCTCAACGAGTTACATTTTGACCATGGTTGCCCGCTTCCTTGCTGGCGTAGCGGCAGGGCTGTTGTGGGCACTCTTGGCAGGCTATGCCGCCCGAATGGTTCCTGAACATCTAAAAGGGCGTGCCATCGCGATTGCAATGGTGGGCACACCATTGGCCCTATCTTTGGGTGTCCCGGCGGGTACGTTTCTCGGGACGCTGGTAGGTTGGCGTGCTTGCTTCGGAATAATGAGCGTTATGGCGCTAGTACTAATCGTTTGGGTTCGTGTAAAAGTACCTGATTTTGCAGGCCAGTCTGCGGGTAAAAGACTCACGCTGAGACAGGTATTCACTATGCCTGGTATTCGTCCTGTATTGTTTGTAGTCCTCGTTTTCGTGCTAGCGCATAACATTCTTTACACTTATATCGCACCTTTTTTGGCTAATGCTAATTTGGCCGAACGAACTGATCTGGTTCTGCTTGTCTTTGGTATTTCTGCGCTGATCGGCATCTGGATCATCGGTGTTTTGATTGATCGGTATCTTCGCAAACTGACTTTAGCCAGTACTTTTTTATTCGGATTGGCAGCGCTGGTGCTTGGACTAGCTGGTGATGTGCCAATCGCAGTGTATGTTGCAGTCGGTGCATGGGGGCTCTCATTCGGCGGAGCAGCGACTTTGTTTCAAACAGCTCTTGCCAAAACCGCTGGCGAAGCGGCAGACGTTGCACAGTCCATGTTAGTTACAGCCTGGAACTTGGCTATCGCAGGTGGAGGAATCGTTGGTGGTATATTGCTGGATCGTTTTGGTGCCGTTTCATTCCCACCCGCGCTGCTTGTCCTACTTGTAGTAACCCTGTTAGTTGTATGGTCTGCACGGCTACATGGTTTCTCAGCTTCAAAATTCTAGTAGAAGAATCTCTTATTATCGGGGGAGAGCTTTTCATACCCATTAGCGCAGAGAAGCCGAAAAATAATTCGAGCCTTTGTCATCGTAATTCTTGCCTTGAAGGATCGCTACCAGCATGCATGGTTGCGCCGCCTATCGTTGGATAAGGTGGAAGTGGAAAACGCGCTCTGGTGCCTGGTGGGTATTTGCACCCGATTTATCAGATCACGCTACCAAGGGACTTGGATGAGCACTTGGGATAAACGCTATACCGACCGAGTACAACTACTGGTAGAGATTCTCCCATTGCTGTCACTGGAGCCGTCACTACGCATAAGCTACTGGAATATCGGGATTGGCTACTGATGTTTATTGCTAGATGGAGGCTGCCAACTGGCAACCAGAGCAAGCAGTCCCGGAAAGCGCGCTTCGAGGTCTTCGCTGCGTAGCCGGCTGCGTCGCTCCAGCCCATACTGCCGCTGGCGGATCACCCCCGCTTCGCGCAGTGCCTTGAAGTGGTGGGTCAGCGATGATTTGGGGCGGTCGAACCCGAACCAGCCGCATGGATGATCGTATTCCTGTGCTTCCAGCATCAGCTTGCGCACGATGGTCAGGCGCAGGGGATCGGACAGTGCGCCAAAGATGGCCTCAAGGCGCAGGTCTGCAATAGCCGGCTCCGGCAATGGGGCGGGCAGGTTGGCGGGTTCACCTCCAACCGCAATCGATTCGGTTTTTCTGACAGTGCTCATGGATTGATTGTAGCAACTATACGAGATTTATCGAATAGGTTTGTCCCACATTCGTGCCCGGAGTCTTGATAGTGCGCTTCGGTATCGGAGGCATGGGCGTGAAGCTGTATCGGTTCACGGTCAGTCAATGGCGACCGGATTGTCGATCAGCATCAGTGGCAGCGTATTGAGGTTCGGCAGTGTTCCCGCCAACGCTCTGGCCAGCAGTGCTGCCCATTGATGGCGAGCAGGTACGGCAAGCGTCGCGACGGTGCTTCCGAGAGCGAACTGGGACAGTGGGTCAATATCAGTACTAAGCTTTGTTGCTGTACGTGTTTTATCGTACTATGATTTAGTTCGATAAATGTCGTACAGGAGAGTGTTATGTCCATCGATGCCGTGGGCGATATCGACGACCAGCAATTGGCCGCCAGTGCCTTGAAGTATCGCGCTTATGTGCGGCAAGGTGAGAGGGCTTCCCAATGAAAGCCACACCTGCACCAACTAACCTCTGGGCCGCCGCCTGGGTGGTGACGGCCGTCTTCATGCTATCCAATTCGCCAACGCCGCTGTATGTACATTGGCAGCAGCAGCTTGGGTTTTCGTCAGGCGTGCTGACGGTCATCTTTGCGCTCTACATCGCGGGTTTGCTGGGGACGCTGCTGATCGCTGGTCAGCTATCCGATCGCTACGGGCGCAAGCTCGTCCTTATCCCAGGGCTGTTGGCGGCCTTGGTGGCGTGTTTGCTGTTCGCTTCAGCCACCTCGATCATGATGCTGGCGATCGGCAGGTTCTTGGCCGGGATCGCCGTGGGCGTGATCGTATCGGCGGGCATGGCTGCGGTGGTTGATGTGGGCGGCTCCGAACACAAGCGACTGGCGGCGCTCTTGGCTTCGGTTGCGATGGTGCTGGGCGCTGGGCTTGGGCCTTTGCTGTCTGGGGGGCTTGCACAAAGTCTGGCGCAGCCGGTGCTTCCGATTTTCAGTATCGAGGCACTGGTACTGCTCAGTGCACTGGGCATCGTGTGGTGGTTGCCGCTACGCCGTCCGATCACGTCTGGCCCCGCACGGCTGCGTCTGCCCACGGTGCCGCAGGCCAACCGTCGCCAGGTCGCCTGTGGCATTGTCACCTTCGGTCCCGGCATCACCGCCACGTCTTTCGTATTGGCGCTGGGGCCTTCGCTGCTGTCACATCTGCTGGACGTGCGCAGTCCACTGCTGGCTGGTGGAATGGCATGCGCGATGTTCCTGACCGCCACCGGCGTGCAGCTCGCAGTAAAGCATTGGCCGATACGCCGCACCTTCGCCGCGAGTGCAGCGGCGACGGTGCTGTCGATGGTTGGGTTGGTGTTGGCCATCCATGCCTCGCTGGTACCGGCGTTGGTCGCGTCCGCACTGCTCGCAGGCGCCGGTCAAGGGCTGGGTCAACTGGGCGGCTTGACACTAATCGGCCTGCATGTACCGGACAGCCATCGCGCGCAAGCCAACGCAGTTCTCAACATAGGTGGCTACATCCCGGCTGGCTTGCTGCCGGTAGCGACGGGCTATCTGATGGATGCGGTGGGATTGGCATCGGGGGCCACACTGTTCGCACTAGTGCTTACGGTCACTGCGCTTGTCGGCGGCATCTGGGCCACGCGGCAAGCAAGTGACTGAACCATCGGCGGAGGAAAGGCATAGGCCGGATCGCCACTGAAACAAGTATCGAGTTAACTACTTCTGCTGTTTATACCGCCTTAGTCCTATAAGCGCAGCCAACGTAATCGGGCGTTGTGCCGAGAATCGCTGGCATAACGGGCACAATCGGCAGATCAATGTCCATGCCGAGAGACGCGAGAATATTGAAGGGGGCCAGCAGAACTAGCGCTACCGGCAAGCTGTAAGTCCACAGCTGAGGATTTTTAATAGGCACGATAAAGTCTCCGCGCAAATAAGATTATTTGGCGGCGGCCTACATTTAAGGAAGTGGTTTAAGCAGGCAGCCGCAACAATGAGAAAGGAAAGTTGTTGCGGCTTAGTGGTCTGACTTTTTTGAATCCATACGTTTGCTCTTCAGAAATGTGCTTTTGGCTCCATTAGCGTATCAGACCCAAGGCGCATAAGGCCATTCGGGTACATAGGTGGGCGGCGGAGGTTTATAAAAAATGTATTTTAGTCACTATGAGTGATCAAAATGAGAGTAAATTAAACCTCCTGCTGATACTGGCTAGCGCAATGCCTCCCATGCTTTGGCGATAGAAACACTGGCGAGGCATTGTTAGCGCTGCTCTTGGGGCAAAAGAGGGCATCCGCCCAAGCCGCTATGTGCGTTACTATCTGCACTTGTTATTCAAGGAGGAAGCATCCATGGCTATAGGCGGCTTGATAGGATTACTGGATGACATTGCCGCTTTGGCGAAGTTGTCCGCAGCATCACTGGACGATGTGAGTGCCGCCGCTGGGCGTGCGACGGCGAAGGCGGCCGGGGTGGTGGTGGATGATACGGCGGTGACGCCGCAATATTTGCAGGGGGTAGCAGCAGAGCGTGAACTGTCGCTGGTGAAGCAGATCGCGTTGGGGTCGATCCGCAACAAGCTGATTTTTATCCTGCCGGTGGCGCTGCTGCTGAATCACTTTTTGCCCGCGCTATTGCCGATCATCCTGATGGTGGGCGGCACCTATCTGGCCTTTGAAGGTGCGGAGAAGGTCTGGCACAAGCTTTCTGGCAAGCATGACGATGACAAGCCCGCGGTAGAGAAGGGGCCGGAAGCCGAGAAAAAGATCGTGAGTGGCGCCATTCGCACCGACCTGATTCTGTCGGCGGAAATCATGGTGATTGCGCTGGCCACGGTCTCCCATCAAGGATTCTGGTCACAGCTGGCGAGTCTGGTGGTGGTCGCGTTTGTCATCACACTTCTGGTGTATGGCGTGGTCGCGCTGTTGATCAGGATGGATGATATCGGCCTGAAGCTCGCCCAGCGGGATAGTTCGAGCATGCAGACCCTAGGCCGTGGGCTGGTGACGGCCATGCCCAAGGTGCTAGCGACCATCTCGGTCGTGGGCACCGTCGCCATGCTCTGGGTGGGTGGGCATATCCTGATGGCCAATCTGGGTGCCGATGGCACGGGTTGGTTCAACGCACCCTATGAGTGGGTTCACCATATTGAGCTAGGCATTAGCGAGGCAACCGGTGCCTTGGGCGGCACGCTGGGCTGGAGCTTCAATACGCTGTGTTCTGCGGTGATTGGCTTTTTGGTCGGCTCGGTGGTGGTAGGTGTGTTGCACCTTATTCCCACCAAGAAGGCGCATGCCGAGTAGGTGCGCGCCGCGCAGTAAGTATCAGGCATCTAAATGCCCGCCATAAAGGCGGGCATTTTTGTGAGATAGGGTGAAGGTATTTCCCGTGACCTTACTCTGCCAGAGCCGCTGAATATTGCTGACCGGCGCTCGCCCAGGCAATGACGGCCAATCCTAAAGCGATCAGCGAAAGGATGGCGCCCGCCCAGTTTGGAGAGGCCAAGCCGTACCCGGCGGCAATTGTCGCGCCACCCACCCATGCCCCGATTGCATTACCCAGGTTGAACATACCGATGTTCACTGATGCCGCCATGGTGGGCGCTCCTGCTTGGCTGGCACGGTCCATCACCAGTTTCTGGATCGGGGAGACGGTGGCGAAGCCAAAGGCGGCCATAAGGAAGACAGAGGCCGAAGCCACAACGCTGTTCCCAACGCCGAGCCAGAAGACGAAAAGTACCGCAGCCTGCGCGGCAAGGGTCACAAACAGCGTTCCGAAAAGTGAACGGTCAGCAAAGCGACCACCTATCCAGTTGCCAACCGCCAGACCCAGCCCGAACAGAACCATCAGTTTTGCCACACCGGTGTCGGAAAACCCTGCCTCTTCGACCATCATCGGGGCGATATAGGTAATAGAGGTAAAGAAGGCGGCAGGGCCGAAGACAGTGATGCCCATGGCGAGCAGCACCTGTGGGTCTACGAAGGCACGTAGTTCACTCTTCAAGGCGATGGCCTTGCCCGCTTTGATTGAGGGTACTAGCAGCGCGACGCTGATGACGGTGATAAGACCGATCCCGGCGATCAACCAGAACACTAGCCGCCAGCTGTAGACTTGCGCGAGCCAGGTGCCAGCAGGTACACCAAACAGGTTTGCCATCGTTAGCCCGGAGAACATGAAGGCGATGGCACTTGCTTGACGGTCTTTCGCTACCAGAGAGGCGGCGATGATGGAGCCAATACCGAAGAAAGTACCGTGGTTGAACGCCGTTAAAATACGGCCCGCCAGCGCGATAGGGAGCGTCGGCGCCACTGCCGTGATCACGTTGCCTAGCGTGAAGATGAGGGCGAGGCTGATTAGCATCGTTTTACGTGGCACCTTGGCGCCTAGAATCGTCAGGATGGGCGCGCCCACGAACACGCCTAACGCGTAGGTGGTGGCCATTAAACCTGACGTGGGTATATCGACGCCGAAATCCCTGGCGATTTGGGGAAGGATGCCCGCGACAACGAATTCAGTCAGTCCGATACCGAATGCGCCAATCGCCAACGCGAAAAGTGCTAATGGCATAATAGTGTCTCCGTATATGATATTTTCAATCGAATGTGGTTCGGTTATATTTATTTTATTGAAAATAATATTCGGAGGTAAAACGATAATGGTGCCGTCAGATAAAGAAACAGATGCTATTCGTCAGATAAAGCATCATCCGACTGAACTTGATTCAATTGACCGAAAAATATTAGGCGCTCTCGCCGAAGATGCATCGCGTAGCTACGCTGAACTCAGCAAGATTGTGCATCTATCCGCCCCCGCTGTGCATGACCGCGTAAAAAGGCTAAAGCGCGATGGGGTCATCAAGGGCACCGTCGCCATACTTGACGGCTGCAAGCTTGGTCGGACGCTGCTGACCTTCCTGCTGATTGATACCAGTAGCTACAGCGCCACGCGCAAACTACTGGCTTTTGCTGGCAGGCCCGAAGTAGAAGAGCTGCACACCGTGGCAGGAGATGGCTGTGTGCTCATTAAAGTACGCGCGGCTAACACCGAATCTCTCGAAGACTTCCTGATGGAGATTCAGAGCCTTGAAGGCGTCAGGTCTGTCCGCAGCTACATTGCGCTTTCAACCTTCCTGGAAAGAGGCCCATCGCCAGATTAGATAACCCTCTCCAAAGCAGGGGGGAAAGGGGCGACGGGCCTAAGGAGTATCTGTGAGGTGGGGCCCTTGGCAGGACACTTATCGAGACCTCGCCTTGAGCGATACAGGCGAGGGGTCGGTAACCACGAAACTTAGAACTTATTTACCTCAGTTGTTCAGCCTATTTTGAAGCGCTCGTTGCTTGTAGAGCGCCCGTAGCTGCAACGGAATACCAAGAATTAGGGCAATCAACAGTACACTTTGTACGCCGAGCAATAACGGGTCATCCAGACTAGTCACGAGTGGATCTCCGACAGGTAGCCGCCTCAAACTTTCACTGACGGTGGGAACCATTAACATGAATATGCTGATGCTCAGTAAAACAGTTTCGACATATTTGCCGAATCGCTTCGTTATGGGCCACTTGGCGATACCATATCCCAACAAAACCACTCCGAGCGTGATGGTGGCAACGATTGAGCTTATGGACTGATGCGCAATTGGATAGACCGTGAGCGCGCCTAGCAACATGAACCAGAAATAAGCGCGACCTGCCTTGGTGTTGGGGGCAACTCGACCATGTTTAACAAGCATATAGATAGCAAGAGGAATGGCCGGAAGGCTTCCCACAGTGTGTAACCAACCAAGAGGTGAAATGTCCATAAAGGGTTCCTTATGATAATTTGAAAAACTCTATACCTATCTTCTAGTAGGTAGCGTGTAGTGGATAGTGTGTAGCAGGTAGTTAGTAAGGCCCAGCTTTGCTGCAAGGTAGTGCGTGTTGCTGTTTTAGGAGAAGGAGCTGTTGGTCATCTTATTTATTTCATTGAGCAGCAAGCCCTGCAGGCAGCTCGTCTTGCGCCAGGCTGTTGTGTCTACTTGATATCCAATGCTCAGTTAGGCGGGAAGACGATGACCGGCGTTTCGATTTGGCGCCTGTTCGTTTGGGTAGGGCGGGGTTGTAGAACGGAATCCACACGCCAAGGGCCCAGGCGTGGCTCAAATTTATAGAGATACTCACCGGGTCAGGATAATAAACGTCATCCATGAAGGCTTCCCAAGCGAGTTCTTGATCGAGTGCAGCAGGCGCCTGAAGAGTGGGCGTATGTAGGTCGGTTTTTTCAGCCGCTAGGAAAATAACGTCAGCATCCCATTTGCCGCCCTTCAGAAACTGCTCCGCATATCTTTCCTCTAGAGGTGGTGTGGTGGTCTGAAGCGCAATAGTGTCGCAATTGAGCCAACTGGCATCAAAGATGCCGCTGCCTGGATGGGAATGGCACTGTCTCGGCGCTCTGCCCGTATCGTGATATATAGACAACCTCGAGAGGGTGACCAGTGGCGACACTGAGTCGAAGGTTCCTTTTGATTCAAGAAGCTGCTGGTGTTTTATCTGCTCGTTCAGGAAGGCGAGAAACTGTCCACTTTCCGCTGAGGGGGGGATTCTGTCGCTGCGTTCCTGTGTGCTATCAGTCTCTTGAAACGCAGCCAACTCCGATAGGGCGGCGGGCTGCGACACGGAGTCGGATGAATCCACGGGCTTAAGAGCATCTTGATGTTTTATCTGCGCAGCCAGCAGGGGGAAGAACGGCTCCTCTGATACTTTAATCCCTCTCTGCCCATGGGCGCTGGTTCTTGTTGTCCCCGTGTGGGAAGTTCTCATTGTTGCTGCGGGTGAGCTGCTAATTGGGTACATCATGCGATCCACCTCCTGGTACTGATGAGACATGCTGCTAGCAAAACGGAAAGCAGCAAGGTAGCTACCGCGTGGGGCAGGCTTAAGCCGCTGCCGTATGGCATTTCCTTTGCTGGCAAGAGGAAAGTCGTATCGTTATATCCAGTCATAATCGTCATCTCGCTCCTATTGCTAAATTAATGGCTCGTTCGTGGTGTACCCATAGCCTCAACGAAGCGAAGTGCCATACCATCTAGTCCACGCTGTTCATTTCGTCATAGTGGCCGCTTCCGTCGATCCTCCTCTCTAGCGCATCCTCACAGTGGCGCCGAGAATGATTCGGATAGAATTCTTCGCATATTTTTCTCATTAGCTTCCTACTAGAAGGTAGGGTAAAAGGACGAATTGAAGGTTCCCTGGATGCGATATATTGGTAGAACCCATCTCGTAGTTTGGTTAGTGATATTTACCTTCTAGTAGGTAGGCTATGTCGATAAATGAAAACTGCCTTTTTACTTACCCTGTTCATTGATAAGTCGTTCGATTAAGGGTTCGGTAACAACGCTAAATACTTTTTCGTCGCCGTAGACTCTTGCCGACAGCATGGCGCCATGCACGGCCGCCATAAAGCTTTCCGCTTCAGATTGCGCGGTCTCGGTAAGTAAAAAGGCATTTTGCGTCGCCCCTTCCTCTATTACAGAGGCCAGCCATGCCGATAGCGTTCGGAAATGAGCCCTCACCTCAACCACAATCTCTGGGGGTAATACCGGGATTTGGCTCGCGAGTAATGCGCACACACAAAAGCTGCTCGTGGGATCGCCAATACACGCCGTCCAGTAGTTGATATAGGCGCGCAATTGGTCTGCTGGGTCGGTATTATAGCTTCTTACTGTAGCCAACCCCGCTTTCGCCTCTTCACGATAAAGCTGCAATAGCGTTCGGACTAAATCGACTTTGCTGGGAAAGTGATGGTGAATGCTTGCCTTTCGAATACCGACAACGTCGGCAATATCAGCATAACTGAAACCGTTATATCCGCCCGCAATGATCAAGGTGCGCGCGCAGCGGATGATTTCGTCAGAAGTGTTAGTCAGTTTAGTCATGCACTAAACCTACCTTCTAGTAGGTTTGCTGTCAAGAAGCCCGACGTAAAATTGAGAGGATGTGGCGCGGTAAGTTACCTCGACTTCATCTGCTCAACAATCCGTGCAGCATCTTTCGCCGGAGGCCGGCCGAAAGTGCGGGTATATTCCCGGCCAAACTGCGTGGAGCTTTCGTATCCCACTTCGTGAGCTGCCTCCGTGACACTGTAACCAGTGGAAATCAGTAGTGTCCGAGCCTTAAGCAGCCGCACCTGCTTCTGATACTGCAAGGGGCTGAGCGCTGTTACGGCTTTGAAATGGCGGTGGAACGCCGAGACGCTCATGGCTGCTTCCTTGGCCAGTGCCTCCATTCGTAAGGGCTGTGCATAGTCGTTACGAAGTCGCTGAATGACCTGGTGTACCCGTGCCAAAGCGGTGTCTGGCGTGGCGATGTCGCGCAGCATCCAGCCCATTGGCCCCTGAAGCACGCGGTAAAGAATCTCGCGCTCGTAGGCGGGTGCCAGTGCCGGAATGTCGGCAGGCTGCTTCATCAAGCGCAACATGCGCACCCAGGCATCGAGCAGTTCCGGTGTCACCGCTGCTACGGAAAACCCCGTTGCGTGCCCTGCGCTGCTGCCAGCATTAGGCAGTTCCGATAGCAGGCCTGCCAATAGGGTGGCGTCCAGCGTCAGGCTTACCGCAAGGTAGGGATCTCCCGAGTCGCTACTGCGTACAACCCCCGCTGCAGGCAGATCAACCGACATCACAAAATAGGTCGCGGGGTTGTAGTGCAGGGTACGCCCGCCCACGGTCATGGATTTGCTGCCCTGTAGTATCAGGTTGACCATGGGGTCGTACACGGCGGCAAGCTCGTGTTCTGGAATGGCGCCTTGCACCATCGCCACCCGGGGAATACCGGTCTCGGTGCGGCGGTTTTGCGCGTGGGCAGCCAGGCGGCGGAGTTCGTTGAGTTGTTCTTCCATGGCGCTATTGAATGCCAGTCCAGGAGCAGAGGCAAGCGAAAAGCAGAAATAGGCAGGATTGCGGTAGGAACAGGCGGGGCGTTAGGTGAGCAGGTGCCTATGATGGGGAGACTAAATATCACTGGAGCGACACATGAATACTATCGTCATTACCGGAGGTAGCCGGGGTATCGGCGCAAGCACGGCACTGGAGTGTGCACGCCGTGGGCTGGGCGTCATCCTGACTTACAAGAGCAATGCCGAAGCCGCGAGCCGGGTCGTGCAGCAAATAGAGGCGGCGGGAGGCCAGGCGCAGGCGCTTGAACTGGATGTCGGCGATATTGGCTCCCTGGCAAGTTTCCGGCAAGCGGTGGAACAAACGCTACGTACCAAGTGGAACACCCAGTGGCTGGGCGGGCTGGTCAACAACGCCGGATACGGGCTCTTTAACCCCATTGAGACCGTCACCGAGGCGCAGTTCGATGGCCTGATGAACGTGCATCTAAAAGGGCCGTTCTTTCTGACGCAGACGCTGCTGCCGCTGCTGGAAGAGGGCTCGAGCATCGTCAACCTGACCAGTGCCACAACTCGTGTGGCCACGGCTGGCGTTGCCCCTTACGCGACGTTCAAGGGTGGGCTGGAAGTGCTGACGCGCTACATGGCGAAGGAGTTTGGTGAGCGCCGAATTCGCGTTAACGCTGTCTCGCCTGGGCCCATTCGCACTGAACTCGGCGGCGGTTTGAATGCAGAGTTCGAGGCGCTGCTGGCCTCGCAAACGGCCCTAGGCCGGGTCGGTGAGCCGGAGGAGGTCGCTCGTGTGATCGCTTCGCTACTGACCGAGGATGGCGGTTGGATCAACGGCCAAAACATTGAAGTTGCTGGTGGCTACGCCATCTAAAGTAGGTCATCTAAAGGAGTGTCCCATGCTTGATCATATTTTCCTCACGGTGAGCGATACCGAGCGTTCCATTGCTTTTTACGAGCGAGTGCTACCCCTTTTGGGAATTACTAACCGCCACGATTTTGACGGCCATGATGGTCCGCCTGGCCACCCTGATCTGAAGGGGTTCGGCGCCAAGGGGCGTGTGTTTTTCTGGCTAAGGCAGGGAGAGGCGGTGCCCGGTGCGGTGCATGTGGGCTTCGTGGCAGCGTCCGAA
>TARA_R100001369_G_scaffold10707_8_pt1 | contig 24273 bp, 26 predicted proteins | sample TARA_R100001369 | Tara Oceans TARA_R100001369 (sample SAMEA2621528) | marine metagenome | biome: marine biome (ENVO:00000447); feature: surface water layer (ENVO:00002042); material: "saline water (ENVO:00002010), including plankton (ENVO:xxxxxxxx)" | depth 5 m | reverse complement strand
TTTATTAGAGAAATTATGTATTGGATTAGGTTTTAATCAAGACAACGTAAAGTACATTGCAGATAAAGCACTGACTTTAGTTCATTACGAAGTAGACTTAGATGAGTTTACAGAGAAAATGAAAAATATGAATCAGTAGATGATTCTAAATATTATAACAAAAAAGGCGAACATTACTGTTCGCCTTTTTTGTGTTTTGAAAGATTTTATGCATTGCGCATAAAATCTTCTGCTTTTTCTACCATATTTTTACTACCACAGATAAAAGAAACACGCTCGTGTAATTCTGTAGGCTCAATATCCATAATACGCGTAAAACCATCACTTGCTTTTCCGTTGGCTTGTTCTGCTATAAAAGCCATAGGATTACATTCGTAAAGTAAGCGTAATTTTCCTTTCGCATTTTTAGAACTTTTTGGGTACATATAAATACCACCTTTTATCATGTTTCTATGAAAATCGGATACTAAAGAGCCAATGTATCTGCTTGTGTAAGGTCTATCCCCTTCTTCTTGCTGACAATACTTAATGTAATTTTTTATACCCGTTGGGAAATGAATATAATTACCTTCATTAACGGAGTATATATTTCCATCTTCAGGGAATTGCATATCTGGATGCGATAAGTAAAATGAACCAATTGCTGGGTTTAGTGTAAAACCATTTACGCCGTAACCAGTCGTATATACAAGCATTGTAGATGTTCCATAAACTACATAACCAGCTGCAACTTGTTGGTTTCCTTTTTGTAAAAAATCAGTGATTGTTACAGGTGTTCCTACAGGAGTAACACGTCTGTAAATTGAAAATATTGTTCCAACAGAAACATTAACATCTATATTAGAAGAACCGTCTAACGGATCTATTAAAACCACATATTTATTCTGGTTATTTTCATCCTGGCTGTTAATAGCGATAAAATCATCTTCCTCTTCACTTGCAATACCACAAACAATGTTTCGTTTGGTCATGGTCTGAATAAACTTCTCATTAGCATAAACATCTAATTTTTGCTGATCTTCACCTTGAATGTTGGTGTCTCCAGCAGCGCCAAGGATATCTACTAAACCGGCTTTATTAACTTCGTGATTTACCACTTTCGCAGCTAATCTAATAGAGTTTATAAGTCGAGAAAGTTCACCAGAAGTGTATTTAAAAGACGATTGATTTTCTATAATAAATTCACCTAAGGTTTGATTACGTTGTGACATGAAGTATAATATTGATTAATTGCCACAAATATCGCATTTTTTAACAAACTATAACGATTTCGTATTTTAAATAAATGAACTCGTATTGATTTTTTGTTTTTGACCGAAAATAAAATAAAATTTGTTTAGGTGAGGCTATTTTAGAAAGGTGTAGCATCGCTACGCATGAGTAAATAGATGAAATAGGGACGAATTTTAGATATTTTTTAGTAAATAGAAAAAGTCAAGATGAGTTCACTGTTATCTAAAGTGAGTTTAGATTATATTTGAGTTCTTTTTTGAGAATACTATGAATCAACCAAGATTAGCCACCCTAAAAGATATGCCAAGAGTTTTAGAACTCATTAATGAATTGGCAATTTTCGAAAAGGAACCAGATGCTGTAGAAGTTACGCTCAAAGATTTAGAAAACGATGGCTTTGGTTTACAACCTAAATTTACGTGTTTTGTGCTAGAAAGTAGTAAAATCATAGAAGGCATAGCCTTGGTATATATGCGCTATTCGACTTGGAAAGGTGAAGTTTTGCATTTGGAAGATTTAATTATAAGTGAAAAGTGTAGAGGTAAAAGTCTTGGGACACAACTTTTAGATACTGTTGTTAAATATGGTAAAGAGAGAGGTGTAAGACGTATTAGTTGGGAAGTGATAGATTGGAATGAACCTGCCATAAAATTTTATGAAAGTAAAGGAGCGAATGTGATGCGAGATTGGGATGTAGTGCAGTTAAACGAAAGTGGAATTGAAAATTATTTAAAAGAATTATAATGCAAGTTTACAAATTTGGTGGAGCATCAGTAAAAGATGCTGAAGGTGTAAAAAATTTGGCTGCGGTTTTAAAAACTACAGGTTACGATAAAACGTTGGTGGTTGTCTCTGCAATGGGAAAAACGACTAACCGAATGGAGTTGGTTATTAAAAACTATTTTGAAAATAAAGGGGAGTTACAAAGTGCTATTTTCGAGGTTATAAAATGTCATAATGATATATTATTAGACCTTTTCGAAAATAAACGACATCAAGTTTTTGCAGATGTTAAATTACTTTTTGATGAGCTTAACTTATTTTTTAAAAGTAATAAATCACCAGATTACAACTTTGTATATGACCAAACGATTGGATTTGGGGAATTAATTTCCACTAAGATTATTAGTCACTACCTTAATGAAATAGGTCTCAAAAATAGTTGGATTGATGTAAGAGAATTTATAAAAACAGATAATTATTACAGACGTTCTAATGTTAACTGGGATGTAACGCAAGAGAATATTACATCAAAACTTAACGGATCAATTCTTAATATTACTCAAGGATTTTTAGCAAGTGATGCTAATAATTTCACAACAACATTAGGAAGAGAAGGTAGTGATTACACAGCCGCTATTTTCGCCTATTGTTTAAGTGCTAATAGTGTTACTATTTGGAAAGATGTCCCAGGTGTCTTAAATGCAGATCCACGTTATTTTGAAAACGCACAATTATTGCATCAAATTTCTTATAGAGAGGCGATAGAGTTGGCTTTTTATGGAGCTTCTGTAATTCACCCTAAAACAGTGCAACCTTTACAACGAAAAGAAATTCCTTTATATGTTAAGTCATTTTTAAATCCGACAGCAGATGGCACTTGCGTAAGTAAAGGCAAAGCTTTAGATCCCGAAATCCCATGTTTCATAGTTAAGAAGAAACAAATCTTAATTTCATTATCATCTTTAGATTTTTCTTATATCATGGAAGAAAATATTAGTGAAATATTTAGTCTTTTGCATCTTTATAAAATGAAGGTTGATGTTATACAGAATTCGGCTATTAGTTTTTCAGTATGTGTAGATAATTTATATAATAATTTGGCAAAATTATTACAACACCTTAAAGCAAAATTTAATGTTACATGTTACGATAATGTTAGTCTATATACTATTAGACACTATAACGACGTTGCTGTAAAAGAGCTTGAAAAAGATAAAACAGTATTATTGAAGCAATTAACACAAGGAACTGTTCAAATCGTTACCCAATAAATGACCTAGACGTAATCTTGTGAGGTATTAATTAAATGAATATCTAATTATTTAGATGTAGTATTGAAATATTCAAATCTCGCTTAGCGAGTAAAAGTTATTATATTTGTTTTATGGGGAAATCATCTGATACTGGTTTAGTAACCGCTAAAGAAGTCGCTAAGGCAATCAATGTCGATAAGTACGGTTTCTTGGGTACGCTCTGTGGTTGGGTATTAATGAAAGTACTTAAAATTTCTACACTAAATAAGTTTTACAAGCGTAACAAACACCTTAGTAGCGTAGATTTTCTTGATGCTATTTTAGATGAATTTCAGATTAAGTTCGAAATTCCTGAAGAGGACATGAAGCGCTTGCCTAAAGAAGGGCCTTACATTACCATTTCTAATCATCCGCTTGGTGGTATTGATGGAATCTTACTGTTAAAATTAATGTTAGAACAGCGCAGCGATTTTAAAATTATTGCTAATTTTCTATTGCATCGCATTGAGCCACTTAAACCTTATATAATGCCAGTAAATCCTTTTGAAGACAGAAAAGATGCTGCAAGTAGTATAACAGGTTTTAAGAATGCAATTTTACATTTAAGAGAAGGACATCCATTAGGTGTTTTTCCTGCTGGTGAAGTGTCTACTTATAAAGATGGAAAACTAGTGGTTGATAAAGAATGGGAAGTTGCAGCAATGAAGTTAATTCAGAAAGCAGAAGTACCTGTAGTGCCTATTTATTTTCATGCTAAAAATAGCAGATTATTTTACAGGCTTTCTAAATTAAGTGATACACTTAGAACGGCAAAATTACCATCAGAAGTATTAACTCAAAAGCGACGTGTTATAAAAGTAAGAGTTGGTAAACCTATTTCTGTAAAAGCTCAAAAGGAACATGTGAGTCTTGCAGATTTTTCAGAATTTTTAAGACGAAAAACTTATATGTTATCTAAAACCTTTGAGGACAAACCAAAGATTTTAGACAACCTTCAATCACAATTAAAACTACCTAAACCTCCAAAACGTATTGTAACTCCTATCGATCCTGAGGTTATGATTGCAGAGGTGGAAACCTTAAAAGTTAAAGACTGTAGACTTTTATCGAGTAAAAATTATGAGGTGTATTTAGCTGCTGCTGATGATATTCCTAATATTTTACGTGAGATTGGTAGACTTAGAGAGATTACTTTTAGAGAGGTTGGTGAAGGCACTAACGAGGCTATAGATTTAGATAAGTTTGACACGTATTACCATCATATGTTTTTATGGGATAACGATAAGAAAGTATTAGCTGGTGCTTATAGAATGGGATTAGGTTCTAAGATTTTTGAACGTTTTGGGATTGATGGATTTTATCTTCAAGATTTGTTTCGTTTTGAGCCAGAACTTTATAAAATGATGAGTCAATCTTTAGAGTTAGGAAGGGCCTTTATTATTAAAGAATACCAACAAAAACCAATGCCACTCTTTTTACTTTGGAAAGGTATTGTACACACCACATTACGTTATCCAGAACACAAATTCTTAATTGGAGGAGTAAGTATTAGCAACCAGTTTTCAAACTTTTCGAAGAGTTTAATGATTGAGTTTATGAAATCACATTATTACGATCCTTATGTGGCGCAATATGTGCATCCTAAAAAGGAATTTAAGGTAAAGCTTAAAGATGCAGACAAAGATTTTGTTTTCGATGCGACAGAGGCTGATTTAAATAAATTCGATAAAATTATTGATGAGGTTGAGCCAGGAGCATTACGTCTACCTGTTTTGCTTAAAAAGTACATTAAGCAAAATTGTAAACTTATTGGTTTTAATGTAGATCCATTATTTAATAACGCTGTTGATGGCTTAATGTATATAAAAATTGCTGATCTTCCAGAAAGTACAGTAAGACCTGTAATGGAAGAGTTTCAGGCTGAGTTAGAGCGAAAATTCATGGATAACCATGATAAATAAAATTTGTCTTCTTTTATTTGTTTTAACACAGATTAGTTTTTCTCAGATGCTTACTGGGTTAGTTGTAGATAAAGAAACTAATCAACCTTTAGAAACTGCAGCTGTCTACTTTGATAATACGACAACGGGAACTACAACAGATGAAAATGGAAAGTTTTCAATCACATACTCAGATGCTATTCAATCTACATTAGTGATTTCTTATTTAGGTTATGAAAAAGTATTTATTTCGGACTATAGAACTAAAACAGACATAACTATTCAGCTTGTAGAGGCTACAAATTCTCTTGAAGAAGTTTATATAGATTACGACGATGGGTTAACGAGAAAACAGAAACTTCGTTTATTTAGAACTGAATTTTTAGGGACTTCTAAATTTGCTAAAACATGTAAAATATTAAACGAAGACGATTTAATATTAAGATATGATAAGCGTAATAAAGCCTTGTATGTTAGTTCAAAGGTGCCTATAAGAGTAAAAAACAGGGCGTTGCAGTATGAAATAGCTTATGATATTTTAGATTTCGAAGTTATTTATAGATATCTAAATACATCAACCTTAGAATTTACGATGTATTCGGTGACCTATTTGGGTACTAATTTCTATAAAGATTTAGAAAAAGGCAATAGAAATAAAACCCTTAAGAATCGAGAAAAAGCATACAAAGGTTCGGTACAACATTTTATACGAGCGTTATATAATAAGAATTTAGAAAATCAAGGTTATCTGATTTTTTATGACAAATTTAGAGTTAACGAATGGTCTTATTTTAATGTTGAAGATATTGTTGAATCTAATTTAAAAAAAGTGAACCTAAAGACAAAAGTGTCTATTTTATATAAGATGGATTTTCAGTCTGAGTTGCAACTCAAAGTGGATCATTTTTTTATTGATGTTTATGGTAATTATTCACCAATTATTGGAGTTTATTTTAGTGGTTATTTGGGGAGTCAACGTGTTGGTGATACACTACCTTCTAATTATGGACTAAACACTAAAAAATAAAAAATCCAGAATTCTCATACTGGGCTATTCATTTTATAATTTATAGTTTTTAAAACCAAGGTTTCTTTCCAACTTGGTAGGTGTTATAGAATTCTTCGTCAGATTTTGTTAGGTAAATTACACCTTCAATAAGACCTACTAAGCCAAGTGCCCATATTAATAAAATACCTATCCCAACGCATGTTAAAATTGCTCCTATAATCCATAAGCTTAATAAAATAGCACCTTCTTTATTATAACCTAATATAAATTTGTGTACTCCTAAACTTCCTAATACACCTGCTAAAACCTTTTTATTATCACCAGTAACATTATTAAATGTTTCTTTAGCACTCTCGCTAAATTCTTTAGCACTTTCTTTCGCTTCACCAGCAAATTCAGACGCTTTTTCTTTAGCTTCGCTAGCTAATTCTTTAGCATCATCTGCTAGTTCACTAGCTTTTTCACTCATTTTATCCGCAGCTTTTTTAGCTCCATCTTTAGCATCTCCTAACATGTCGTTAAGGTCATCTCCTAAATCTTTAGTGTCGTCTGCCATAGTTTTTTGTTTTGGTTATCAGTTAAAGTTAGTAAAAATGCGCAATATGCTTTTATTTTTTACCGAACAACTTTTGAAAAAAGCCTTTAGTCTTTTCTTTAGTTTCTGTGTAAGACTCTTTTGCGTCCTCTGTAAAATCTTCAAATTTATCTTCTGCTGCCTCGGCAAACTCAGACGCTTTTTCTTTAGCTTCATCTGCAAATTCACTAAATTTTTCACTTGCTTCTCCAGCAAACTCTTTAGCTTTTGCCTTTGTTTCTGTATAAGTTCCCTTAGCATCTTCAGCAAATCCTGAAGCGCTTTCTTTAGCCGAATCTGTAAACTCACTTAATTTCTCACTCGCTTGATCTGCGAATTCGGATGCTTTTTCTTTTGCATTTCCTAAGACTTCTTTAGCATCATTTGCAAGTTCACTAGCTTTTTCTTTTGCAGTATCAAAAGCCTCAGACGCATTTTCTTTTAATGTAGTTGTGTTATCCGAAACTGAATCTACAGCGTCATTAACAACATCTTTAGTGTGTTGTTTTGCGTTGTCTAAGTTGTCTTTTAAATTATTGTTAGTATTGTCTGCCATGATTATTGTTGTTTAATTATAAGTATAAGAATCTATAAAATAGTTACAGTATTATTTAAAAGCTTTATCTATTGGTTCCCAGAGTTCTATCTTATTACCATCGTTATCTAGTATCCAACCAAACTTTCCGTAATCGTACTCTTCCATTTCTCCTATTACTGTGACACCTTCTTCCTTTAAAGTCACTAATAATTCTTGTAAATTTTCAACACGATAATTAAACATAAAGTCCTTTTTTGAAGGCTCATAATATTTAGTGTCTTCTGCGAATGGACTCCATTGTGTAGAACAATCGTTACCATCTTTGTCTTTCCACCAAAAGGTACAGCCATAATCGTCTGTATTAAATCCTAAGTGTTTATTATACCAATCTTTTGAAGCTTTTGGATCCTTAGTTTTAAAAAATAAACCACCAATACCTGTTACTCGTTTTTTCATATTTACTTCCTGCGAAAGCAGGCCTCTTTTTAATTAAACTTTAGTTCTTCAATTAATGCATAAGGATATTTAATTTGGTGATTACTTGTTGCCTGTCTTCGGGAAGTTGACTAATATAACCCTCTAGTGTTGTAGCTGTTGATGCTATAGTTAGGGTTAATTTTTACGTTGTAGAATTAATCCTGAAATTAAAGATATAATAAAACCTATGACAAATACAGTTAATCCCATTATACTAAAATTGACCAATGGATTTTTAAATAAATCCTTTTGAGACTTTAATTCTTTAAGTTTAGTTTCAAACTCTTTTGCAGGAAGACTATCTCTGTACTTTTCAATAGAATAGTCATAATACTCATTTGTAAACTCTGGGTTAATAATTTCTATATAGAAAACATTAATTAGACCAAAAGTAATAGATGTAAACAAGGTTATCAAAACACCTAGTTTTAGAGCTTTTACTAAACTTATAGATCCATTATTTACAGCGTCACGATAATTTTTTATTCCAAAATAGACAAAGGACAAAGACAAGACTATTGTTACATACCCAAAAATTTCACTTACAGAGAAGTTCATTTGGTCTTCAAATATAAATGAAATTCCAAAGAGAATAACTAGTAAAATACTACTGTACATACCAAATTTAATTACCGTGTTTTTCATTTCTAGTTCTATTTTAATTAGTTGGTCAAAAGTAGTAATAAGGTAATTTTGAAGGCTCATACTAAAGTACCAAATAGTTAATACTATAGTTGTAAAGCTACTAAATTATATGATATTTAGGTTTTTTGAAATTTGGATAGCTTGTGTACGTCGCTTAGCATCTAACTTTAATAGAAGGTTAGATACGTGTGTTTTTATAGTGCTTTCTGAAACAAATAATTTCTCCGCAATTTCTTGATTAGATAAACCAAGGGCTACTTCTTTTAAAACTTCGTACTCACGTTTACTTAGGCCTAATTCTTTAACTTTATCTAAATCTATTTTATGATTAGAAACGGGTATTCTCTTTTTAGTTCTTTTATTTATAAATAACCCTAAACCCAAAAAGGTAATAGCTATAAATCCCATTATGTATTCAATTTGTAAATCGCCACTAATGAAACGGTATTTACTAAACTGAAATAGTAATAGCAATGCTAAAATGAGGAATCCAAAAACGAGAATGGTTTTCTTCATACTATAAATTTACCAAAATTTTGCTTTAATCTTATCTACTATAGTTTGAGATAGCTTCCTATTACTTTCAATAGTCCAACCAGCAACATGTGGTGTAAGTAATACATTATCTGATTTTATTAAGTATCTAAATGCTTCTGGCATATTGTCTGAAGCAAATAAATTTTCGAATGATGATTTTTCATATTCTAAAACATCGAGTCCAGCTCCCAGAATTTTACCAGATTTTAATGCTTCAACTAAATCTTCGGTTACCACACTTTTTCCACGTGCTGTATTAATGAGCCAAAACGGTTTTTTGAAATTAGTGATGAATTCTGAATTCACCATATTCAGGGTCAGTGGAGTTTGAGGTGTGTGTAAACTTAAAACATCTGCTTTTTCTTGAAGTTCTTCTATAGATATTTGCTTGGCATTTTTATCTCCAAGATTTGGTTTAATATCATAACATAAAACATCGACATCAAAACCTTTTAGTTTTTTTGCAAAGGCTTTTCCCATATTACCATAACCAATAAGCCCAACAGTTTTCCCGTCTAATTCTAATCCGCGATTATCTTCGCGTAACCATTTACCTTCACGTACTTCTTTATCTGCCTTATTTAGTTTATTGAATAGAGACAACAACATGCCTAGGGCATGCTCGCCAACCGCATTTCTGTTACCTTCAGGAGCAGAGATGAGATAAACACCTTTTTGTTCAGCGTAATCACAATCGATGTTTTCTAAACCTGCACCAACACGTCCTATAAATTTTAGGTTTTTTGCTGCGTCTAAAAATTGTTTATCAATAGAGAAGCGACTACGAATAATTAAGCCATCATAATTTGATATTTTAGCTTCAATTTCTGATTTAGAAGCTGTGTAATCTTTATGATTTGTATAGCCTAAATCGCTGAGTTGATTTAAGAGTAGAGGGTGGTTTGAGTCTAGGTGAAGAATTTTCATGCTTATGTTATGCTAAGGCAGCAATCTTTGAAAAGTTAATTTAGTGAATAAGATCCTCAAACAAGTTCAGCATCCAAGCTTATATTTTTGGATATTCGGTTTGTGTGCGTTCGTGTTTCACATTTCCTGTATGTGCTGTATTTAATTTCTCAAATAAAAGCACATGGACTTCTTCATCATTCTTTGTAGTAGGATTATGTTCCACACCTTTTGGTACAACAATTATTTCACCTTCACTAATCACTTCAGTTTTGTCTCTAAATTGCATGTATAATGTGCCTTTTACAACTTGAAATAGTTCATCCTCATTATCATGACTATGCCAAACAAACTCACCTTTTAATTTGGCAAGAATGACTTGCATGTCATCGACGATAGCTACCTGATGTGGATGCCAGTTTTTACTAAATTTTGTAAATTTTTCGGTAATGTTTAATGCCTTCATACTGTAAAGTTACAAAAGTAAATCTTTTTAGAATCCTAATATAAGTTTGGCAATCCAGAAATAGAGTAGAATTCCCAAAATATCATTACTTGTTGTAATAAAAGGACCTGTTGCTATTGCTGGGTCTATACCTCTTTTATCTAAAAATAAAGGGATAAACGTACCGATTAGACCGGCTATGATTATTACAACGACTAACGATACAGATATGGCAAGAGCCAATTTAAATTCTTGTTCCCAAGCAAATACAAACAGAAAAAGGAATAAAGAAAGAATAATTCCATTTAAAGCTGCCAAGAGCATTTCTTTTATAAGACGCGTATTAATACTTCCTTTAACATCGTCATTTGCTAGACCTTGCACAATTATTGCACTAGATTGTACACCAACGTTACCAGCCATAGCCGCAATTAACGGTGTAAATAAGAACAAGATAACAGCTTCTTTAGGTAAGCTCTCTTCAAAATAATACATTATTATAAAAGCTCCTATTCCGCCAATTAAACCTAAAAATAACCAAGGTAATCTTGCACGTGTAAGCTCTAAAATACTGTCATCCGCTTCTACATCTTGTGTAATACCAGCTGCTAATTGATAATCTTTTTCCGCTTCTTCCCTTAAAACATCTACGATATCATCAATAGTAATTCGACCTAGAAGTGTTTGATTTTCGTCAACTACAGGAATAGCTTCTAAATCATATTTTGCCATAATTTTAGCAACGTCTTCAACATCTTCAGTAACATTGACATAATCAACATTGCTATTGGAGATTTCGGCTATTTTTTGATCACTTTTGGCAACTATTAAATCTTTTAATGATAAACGGCCAATAAGCTTTTCTTCTTTGTCTACGACATAAATAGAATGTACTCTGGTAACTTCTTTTGCCTGGCCTCTTATTCTGCGTAAACAGCCAGCAACTGTCCAAGTTTCATAAACCTTAACTAATTCTTTAGCCATAAGGCTACCAGCAGTATCGTTATCGTAGGTAAGGAGCTCAGTAATTTCTTCTCGATGTTCTTCATCTTCAATTTTAGAAATGACTTCTGCCTGTCTATCTTCAGGTAATTCTGCGATGATATCAGCAGCATCATCGGTATCTAATTCTTCAACCTCTTCTGCTATTTCTTTAGCAGAAAGATTTTTTAGAATGTCTTCTCGATTGTCCTCATCGAGTTCCATTAAGATATCTGATGTTAGACCAGAATCTAAAAGTTTAATAATATAGACAGCAGCATCAACATCTAGTTCATCTAAAATTTCGGCAATATCTGCGTAATGATATTCATTTAGAAGTAATTTGAGTTCATTGTCGTTATAGTCTTCGACAAGAATTTCTACTTTTTCTATGAGTTCATTAGAAAGCTGAAATTGTATTTTATCTTGAATTTCTTCCACTAGATTCTCTTATGTTTTTCACCTCATGTTTAAAATGATGTTTTCAAACTACTAGAAATGATAAAGCCTTTAGTTTTGATCGTTTTCAATTAAGAGTGTCAGTTCAATAAACTGAGCAACACTCAATTGTTCTGGTCGTTGTCCAAATATAGTATTTGCTTTTAAATTATCCGACAGATTGAATGTTTTTAAACTATTACGAAGCGTTTTTCTACGTTGCTGAAAACCTGTTTTTACAACTCTAAAAAATAGTTTTTCGTCGCAAGGGAGTTTAAAGTTTTTTTTTCGTTTTAGAAAAAGAACACCAGAATCTACTCTCGGTGGCGGATTAAAAACGGTTGGTGGTACTGTAAAAAGATATTCTGCATCATAAAATGCTTGCGTTAAAACAGATAAAATCCCATAGACTTTAGAGCCTTCTTTAGAGCATATACGTAACGCAACTTCTTTTTGAAACATACCAGAAAACTCAGGAATTTGATGACGTAACTCTAAGGTTTTAAATAGAATTTGAGAAGATATATTATACGGAAAATTACCAATGATAGCAAAAGGTTTGTCCTCAAAAACAAGGCTTAAATCGCACTTTAAAAAGTCTTTTTCTATGATTCTGTCAGCGAGATTTAAATAATTATTTTTAAGATACTCAACAGATTCCGTATCAATCTCAATAACGTGTGTTGTGGTATCTTTTTCTAGAAGGTACTTGGTTAATACTCCCATTCCTGGGCCAATCTCTAATATATCATTGTAACCTTTAAAAGAAAGGCTATCTGCAATATCTTGTGCAATAGACTCATCTTCTAAAAAGTGTTGACCTAAATGTTTTTTTGCTCTTACTTGATGTTGATTTGCCACGAATTAAGATTGGTTTTGAGGTTTTTTTAAAGATAGGAAGATTAAAAAGGATGCTAGTCCAAAACCACAAAGAAAACCACCTATAGTTTCATGCGGTTCAGTACCGTAATAAAGGTAACTAATAATACCACCAACTATGACTAAAAGTATACTAACGTATCTTAGTTTTACTCTATTGCTATATATGATTTCGTTAGTTTTCATTACGTATTAATTAAAATTTACGGCGAATTCATCTACGATTTCTAACTCTGTCCTAAAGGCTAACATTTTATCTGCAAAACGGACTAATCCGTCTTTTTTTAAACGTTCTGCATCTTCTGCATAATAAGCATCTAAAGCTTCTCTAGAATGTGCTCTGTATTGAATGGAATAGGTGTCTGCTTCATCATCTTCCACCAAAACTTTAGTTAGTTTGGCTTCTTTAAATTTACCTGTTGCCAATACTTGGGGAATGTGTTCTTTTATCCACTCTAACCATTCTTTAGTAATGGTTTTATCTAAGTTTACGGTTACGTTGTATATGATCATTTTACAGGAATTAGTATAAGAAGTATTAGTAGTTAGACAAAAGTATGAATTAGAGTCTAATTAATTGTATCGCCTCTAAGCATTCTAAATTTCTTTCGAGCTTCAATAAAGTAAATACTGTCTTCAAACTCAAAGATGATTTTTTCGTAAAGTTGTTTTGCATCTTCTGGCTTTACTAAATGAGTATTATACAATTCTGCTAAATAGTAGTGCGCATCGTCTGCTAAAATATCCTCTCCGTAATCTTTGATAATCTCTAAATAATTTGCTTCGGCTTTAGCGTAAAGTTTCTTCTTCTCAAAGAGCTTAGCTTGTTTATATAATGCTTGGTCTGTTATGCTTTCACCTTTATGTTCTTGTAATATTTTGTCTAAAAGTGAAATAGCATTATCTGTTTTATTCTGAAAGTCATATAAATCTGCTTTAGCATAATACTTTAATGCGGTTTGTGTGCTGTCTTCGTACTTATTATCCGAAATTAATAGTTTTAAATCTAAGGCATCATTGGCAATGAGTTGCGATGTTGAAGATTTAAGGATTTTTAGTTGCGATTCTGCCCAATCAAAATCACCTTTATAATAGCTCGTTTTTGCCACTTTAAAACGTGCTTCTTGAGACATTACACTATTCTTTAAATTCATTTGAATTTGAGAGTAAAAAATAAGTGCTTCATTAAATTTTTCTTGCAACACTAAAATATCAGCTAATAGTAATTTCACTTTACCTTCTTGAAATTCAGAAATATTTAATTTCAAACTTTCACGTAAAAAAGCTGTTGCTGCTTTAGTATCCTTTTTATAGAATGCTAAAAAGTTACCATAAGCCAGTTGCAATGGTATGGTTAATTCAGATTTTCCGAAATCGCTAAATAACTTATTGTAGGTTTCATCAATACGTTTTAATTCTTTTTCGGATGTATTTTTAGTATCAATTTCTAAAATATATTGGTGTGCTATTAAAGCAGTAGTTGCATCTTGTGTTGTTTCTAAAATGTAATTAAAAATAGATTTAGAGGTCACGTCATCATTATCATCTAAAGCTGTAATCGCCAACTCTGTAATACGATCTAAACTTTCTGGATTACGTCTGTAAAGTGCTTTTTCTTGAATGAATGATTTGTTATAAGCTTTCTCTTGAACGTACAACCAACTCAGCATTTTGTACCAATGTATTTCGGGTTGTTGCTGTAATTTTTTTAATAGTAAACGCCTTAAGTAAATGTTGTTTTCGTTAGATTTATTTTCAGATATAAAGTCGCTAACAGCACGTTTAATATTGTTAAGGTAATTTGGTCTGTAGGCTATATAGTCTACATAATTTGCAAACATTTGTTCTATATTTCCTTGGTCTCCGTAAATACGTGCCAACTGAATACTATAATCTTTATCTGGTGTTAGAAGTTTGCCTTTGTCGTAGACACGAATTGCTTGCTCTAATAATGAGTGGTCTTCAAATTTTTTAGCTATACTATAAATGTAATTTGGTCTTTCATCTATAAAGGCAATAGCTGAATCATATAGTTTTTCGGCTTTTATGATGCTGTCTTTGAGCTGAAAATTATAACCAAGCTCTATAAGTAATAGTGGACTATTTTGTTTTGATAATTTTTCAGTAAGTAGAGTTTCAGCTTTATCAAATTGCTCTAGTTGCTGGTGAGTTTCAATAATTTTATAAAGATATTTTGAGTTGTATTTTTCCTTTTTATATAAATTTTGGTAGATAACTAATGCTTTTTTAAATTCTCCACGTTTGTAATAGCTATCTGCTAAGACCTCACTATTTTGAGCCTGAGTAAAACTAAACCCTAAAAGTATAAGCAGTATTAAAAGCGTTTTTTGCATGTATGTGTTTTTGTAAATATAACATTTACTACAAGTAGATATTGTGAATGTTTTTATAAAAAAATGCCCAAACTTAAAGTTTAGGCATTTTCACCAGCAAAATAAATGTGCTATTAACCATTATATGTTATAAATGATTCAGTTATTCTGTCTCGGTTTTTTATAATGTACTTGTTGGTTTTAGTTAAAATAAAACTTTAGTTACTATAACAACTAATAAAACGAGTACTATTATTCGTTTTAAATTTTTCATATTTAGGTCTACTGATTGATAGGTTGGGATTACTAACTTGACTAAAATAATTAAAATAAACGAAGAAATGCTTAAAAAATCGACAAAAAACATAAAATTTTAACAAAACACGTGAAATATGCGTTTAAAATGAAATTAAGAAATCATGTCAAAACCGGTATATGGGACTAAAACCTCAGGGATTTTAATACCATTTTCGGTCTGATAGTTTTCTAAAATGCCTGCTAAAACTCTAGGTAATGCTAAAGAGCTTCCGTTTAAAGTATGGCATAATTCGTTTTTACCATCATTGTTTTTGAAGCGTAATTTTAAGCGATTTGCTTGGAATGTTTCAAAATTAGAAATAGAAGAAATTTCTAACCAACGATTTTGTGCTGTTGAGAACACTTCAAAATCGTAAGTTAAAGCTGCTGTAAATCCTAAATCACCACCACAAAGTCTTAAGATTCTGTACGGTAACTTTAGCTCTACTAATATATTTTTCACATGTTCTACCATTCCATCTAAAGCATCATAAGAATTATCAGGATGCTCAACACGTAATATTTCTACCTTATCAAATTGATGTAATCGATTTAACCCTCTAACATGTGCTCCATAACTACCTGCTTCGCGTCTAAAACAAGGAGTATAGCCTGTAATAGTAATTGGTAAATCTGCTTCGTTTAAAAGTGTATCTCTAAAAATATTTGTTGCAGGAACTTCGGCCGTCGGAATTAAGTATAAGTTATCTGCTGTAACATGATACATTTGGCCTTCTTTGTCCGGTAGTTGCCCAGTTCCAAATCCTGAGGCTTCATTCACCAAATGCGGTAATTGATATTCTGTATAACCAGCTTCAGTATTTTTATCTAAAAAATAAGCAATTAGTGCACGCTGTAATCTTGCTCCTTTACCTTTATAGACTGGGAAACCTGCTCCTGTTATCTTATTACCTAATTCAAAATCAATAATATCATATTTTTTAGCTAGCTCCCAATGTGGTAGAGCACCTTCGTGTAATGTTGGTATATCTCCTTCTCTATATGTTTCCTCATTATCTTCATCAGTATTTCCTGAAGGCACAATTGGATTAGGCACGTTAGGAATACGATATAATAACTCGTTTAGTGCTTCGACCTTTTCGTTAAATTCTTGTTCTAATAGTTTAGTCGTTTCTTTAAGTTGTGTTGTTTTTTCTTTTAAAATAGTTGCTTTTTGAGCTTCGCCAGACTTAAATAAATTTCCGATTTCTTTAGAAAGGGTATTAGATTCGGCTTTTGTATTATCTAATTTAGTTTGAAGCGCTCTTCGGTCTTCATCTAAATTAATAACATCGTTTATCATCTCTGTGGCATCGATATTTCGTTTAGCTAAACGCTCAATAATAGCCTCTTTGTGGTCTCTAATAAAAGCAACTTGTAACATATCTGTAAATTGGATTTTACGCCTATTAGCGTAGTAAAAACAAGCAACAAAAGTACTAAGATTTTATACGTATAAAAATTAAAAGGATGCTATTTTGAAGGTAATAACCAATCGCTATGCTTAAAGTGTTGCCAAGGTACATTTGCTAAGTCAACTTTTGGGTCTATGAGCTTTTTAGATGCTTTGCCATTAATGCTTACATAAGCCCTTACATATACTTTTACAGATTTACCTTTTTTTGCAAAATCTTGTTTTAAATGTTGTGCAAACTGCCAAATTATATCTGGTTTTGTACTTGCACCACGTTGTTGCTTCTTGGTGAGGTAGTCATTTATATTAATAGGAATAGTATTGCCTGTTGCTTTATCAATAACTGAAAATGTAGTTTGTCCGCTTTTAGCACGTAGCATCATTCTCCAAGATAACCTGTGCCCTTCTTCTGTCCATAACACATCGTCTTCAAAATAATAGTGTCTTAGTGGTAATGCGATATGAATAAGAAAATAAACTACAAATAATGAAACTAAAAGATTATTATATTTTGGTATTTTAACTTCATCTGCAGTATAGTAAGGCTTTTGTTTTAAGAACAAATCTTTTATGGTTTTTGCATCGAAAAAGAATAAGCTAAACGCCAAAGATAGATATGGGAAAATGCCTATTTGAAAGACAATAGAATTAAACAGATGAAAAAATATAGATGCAAAAAATGCATATTTACGTGTTTGTTTAAAAAGTAGAAGCGGTATAATTAAACCATCAAACAAAATGCCTCCATAAGCTATTAAATAATGTGTCGTAGAGTTTTGCAGAAGTTCACCAATCAATGGGTAATCAGCCTTATTTCTCATTAATAAAGCAACTACAGAACTATCTAACCAATCTGGGTAAAATTTAGCAGCAGAAGCATAGGTGTATAAAATGAATAGCTGTATTACAAAAAGCCATTTACACCAATTTGGCATTGATACACGTTTTAGCTTAGGGTTTAATTTAACATCAATAGAAGCGTAGCGATGTGCAGGTAACACTACCATTAAAAAGCTTAAAAGGAATAATAGATAGTAGTGATTGTTATAAGATGATTTTTGCATTAAATAAGTGGCTGTCCACATTATCGCAAACATAAACATGCTAAATCGGTATTTATAACCTACCATAATTAGTAACCCAAAAACACTCATGACTATGTAATAGACATACATCCAATTTCCAGGAAGTGGTTGCAACCATTCGAAACCAATAAATGAAAAGGTAAATTCAGGATCTATTAGGGTGCGTTTTACCCAACCCGTAACTACTGCACCTGCAGATTCAAGAAAGCATAATAATCCGAAAAAGATCCTAAAAATTATAAGACCAGAATTATCGATATGTTTAAATAAAAATTTATGCATTTAAGAATTCTAAGGCGTTGTCTTTATCGATTTTTAATTGCTGTTTTAGAGCTTCAAGATTTTCGAATTTTTTCTCACTTCGTAGACGTTTTAAAAATTCAATCTTTAATTCAGCATTATAAATATCTGTATTAAAATTAAAAAAGTTAACTTCTATAGAACGTATTTTACCATTAACTGTTGGGTTAGTTCCGATGTTCATCATTCCGAAAAGACTTTTTTCTTTATAATGGGATTTAATAATATAAACACCATCATTGGGAATGAGTTTATATGATTCCTTTATCTGAATGTTTGCTGTTGGAAAATTAATAGTTCTGCCCAAACCTTTACCTTTAACAACGGTACCAGTTATAAAATAATTATAGCCCAAATATGCATTGGCTAAATCTACTTCTCCGCTTGTTAAAGCGCTTCTTATTTTTGTTGAGCTTACAGTAACGTCTTTTATATCTTGAGCAGAAATTTCTTCGACTTTAAAACCATAAATTTCAGCAAAACCTTTTAAATCTGTGATGTTAGCACTTCTATTTTTACCAAAATGATGGTCATAACCTATAACTATTTGTTTGGTGTTAAGCTCATCAACTAAAATAGATTTTACATAATCTTGAGCAGAAAGATTGGAGAATTCTTTAGTGAAATTTTTAACGATGACATACTTAATACCCATGGCTTTGAGTATGTCTATACGCTCGTCAATAGTATGCAATAGTTTAATAGAATCGTCTTTTTGAAGTACCATTCTTGGGTGAGGAAACAGCGTTAAAACCACAGGTTCAAAACCTTGTTGTTCAGCAAGCTTAATTACTCTTTTGATGATTTTTTGATGACCAATATGTACGCCATCAAAGGTACCGATAGTGACTACTTTTGCTGATTTCACAATCAAATTTATCGTATTGTTATGTTAAATTCTATCTAAAAGCAAAGTTACATTTTATTTACCATTAAATTGATTCATAGTATTGTTTACACCTGCTAACGCAAAAGATTTTATAACTTCAGCAGAGACGTTAAGGCGTTCTTTTAATTTAGAGTTTTCTTCGTCTGACCATTCTCCAAGCACATAATCTACTTGTCGTCCTTTACTAAATTCATCACTAATACCAAATCTAAACCGATTATACTTAGTGGTTTGTAATTTGTCTTGTGTGTCTTTTAAACCATTATGACCTCCATCACTACCTTTAATTTTTAATCGCAATGCTCCAAAAGGAAGGTTGAGGTCGTCCGTTATTACTAATAAATTCTCTAGAGGTATTTTTTCTTTTTCTAACCAGTATTTTATGGCTTTACCACTTAAATTCATGTAGGTATTTGGTTTTAGTAGAACCAAACTTCGACCTTTAATTTTTAGCGTTGAAATATCACCAAGTTTTAAAGTTACAAAAGAGACATCATTACTATCAGCTAAATAATCTAATATTTTAAAGCCAATATTATGCCTAGTATCTGCGTACTTTTCACCTAAGTTTCCTAAGCCAACAATTAAGAATTTTTTCATTTTGTCTTCTTCTGTTAGTTCTGTTATATTACTAAAACCGAACCATTTTTTAAAAAACTTACACATTGTGCACTTCTTGGTTTTTGTAAAAATAGAAAAAGCATCCTATAAATAGAATGCTTTTTAAATATTTGAAATAGGTTTTTATCTTTTATTATTCTGCAGCCTCGTCTGTTTGACTAGTTGCTGGTACATCACCTGCTTCACCTGCTTCACCTTCTTCACCTTCTTCGTCATCAACAATAGCTAATCTACTACGTCTTACTTGACAAACAACAGTATTTTCTGGGTGTAAGAATGTGTAATCTTCATTCTCTAACTCAGTAATGTAAAGTTTACTACCAATTTTTAGTTCTGTAATATCGATTTCAATAAAATCTGGAAGTTTAGAAGGTATCGCCTTTACTTTAAGCTTACGAAAAGGTCTTCTTAAGTTACCACCATTCATTACACCTTTAGAAGAACCTACAATTTGAGTAGGAATTTCCATAGAGATGGATTTGTTATCGAAAATCTGATAGAAATCGATGTGTGTGATTCTATCTGTTACTGGGTGAAACTGAATATCTTGCATAATAGCATTGTATTCTTCACCATTATCTAAGGCAATTACAACTGTATGCGCGCTAGCTGTATATACAAGTTTAGAAAAGGCCAGTTCTGGTGCTGAGAAATGTAATGGCTTGTCTCCTCCGTATATAACGCAAGGAACCTGACCAGCATTACGTAAGGCTTTTGTTGGTTTTTTGCCTACGCTTTCTCTTTGAGATCCGTTAATTGAAATTGATTTCATTTTTGAAATTGTTATTTAAAAATTATTAATTCCCTCATTTTGAGGGGTGCAAATTTAAAAATATAATATGAAAACATACCACTTTTAGTTCTATTTTTTCACGCTACTAATCTATTGTCTAAAATAGTTTAGAGGTTTTATAAATAAATTCAAGAAATTAGATGAATCTACATCACAAATTTACTGCTAATAGACTTGTTGTGGTGTACATTATACATAACCTCTGCGAATAGGTCAGCACAACTTAAGACTCTAAGTTTTTTACTTTCTTGTTTTAGCGGAATAGAGTTAGTAACTATTAATTCTTCTAGCTTAGAATTTTCTAATCTTTCGTATGCATTTCCAGATAAAATTGGGTGGGTACAAATTGCTCTAACACTTTTAGCGCCACGTTCCATCATTAAATCTGCAGCTTTAGTTAGTGTTCCGGCTGTATCAACCATATCATCTACTAAGACTACATTTTTACCAGTAACATCACCGATAAGTTCCATGTGAGAAATTACATTGGCTTTAGCACGTTGCTTATAACAAATTACTACATCACTTTGTAGTGCTTTAGAGTAGGCGTAAGCACGTTTAGAACCACCCATATCAGGAGAAGCAATTGTTAAATCACTTAAATTTAGACTCTTTAAGTATGGTAAAAATACTGTAGATGCGAATAAATGGTCTACTGGTTTTTCAAAAAATCCTTGTATTTGATCTGCGTGTAAATCCATTGTGATAATACGCGTAGCACCTGCGACTTCTAACATTTTCGCAACTAATTTTGCAGCAATTGGTACACGTGGTTTATCTTTTCTGTCTTGTCTAGCCCAACCGAAGTAAGGTATAACCGCTGTGATGTGTCTAGCAGAAGCTCTTTTAGCTGCATCAATCATTAATAACATTTCCATAAGATTTTCTGGACCTGGATGTGTAGAACCAATTATAAAAATACGTGTACCTCTAATAGATTCTTCGTAAGAAGGCTGAAATTCCCCATCGCTATAAGTAGATGTTATTACATTACCTAACTTAACGCCATAAGCAGTTGCAATCTGTTCGGCTAAATATTGACTCTGTGTGCAAGTGAAAATCTTGGCTTCTGTTTCGTATGACATTTGTTATCAGTAATTTAATAGGTTAATAGATGATGTTTAGCTAAAGGTCAAATTTAGAAAATTATTTTACTTCGTAACCTATAAAACCTACTAATTTTAATTGATTGAAGGAAATTATTTTCTATTTTTGTACTCCTAAAATTGCTCAAGTGGTGGAATTGGTAGACACGTTGGATTCAAAATCCAATGTCGTAAGACGTGCGGGTTCGATTCCCGCCTTGAGTACAGTAGAACCTTCAACCTTTTTTGGTTGGGGGTTTTTTTATTTTGGAAAAATATCAATTATATTTTTGAATAATTTGATATATTGGTTCGAGAATAAGTCAATATAGTCTACTAGTTAAAACCGTAATTCATTATATAATAATGCTTTACGGTTTTTTATTTTTAGTCATAAAAATTCAAAGTAGATATTATGAACTAAGTAGCCTTATTTCAGGACGGGTCAAAATGTCGCACAACGTGATGTGTATGGTTAGTTGCGTGGTTAAGCACCTAATTTAGTAAATAAAAATGGACTAGAAAGTCCGCGAGGACTTTCGTAAGTAAGCTAGAACTAGCAATGAATTATATACTGTCTTATCTGCTGGGCTTTCTTCATTTCTATCATTTATTTTTCAATTTAGCACTATCCTGATTTTGTTTTCAGGTCGAAAAAAAAGCGTTGGCAGACAGACAAACTCTTTTGCGATTTTTGGTTTTAGCATTGTTTTGTGCGAATTGCGAATGTGCCTGGCTGTGTACACTGGCTTTCATCCTGTAATTTTCCGCATTATATACTCTAGAGGGCCTTTTTTAAATTTCATACGCCATATATGAGAAAAAAATATAATTACAACGCTAAAAACAATCGCATAAACTACGGTAAATTCAATAGAAAATGTAGACTCTAACTTATTAAAAAACAATTTGATAGTTAGCATTCCGATGATAACGTGAAAGAAGTAATTACTTAATGAAAGCTGCCCTGTGCTTACCATCTGTTTTATAAAAAGGGTATGCGATAATTTAGTACTAATGTATATTGATATTGAAATAATAAAAACAGCTAAACTAGACGTTGTAATCATATAAAAAAATAATGGGGGCATTGGTGTTGTTCCTAAAAGATAGGTGATATCTGACGCCTCTGTTGGCGATAATTGACTTAGAGTGTCAATTAAAAATATTGAAATACTTTTAAAAACAACAAATAGTGTTAGAGAAACTAGAGTTACACGATGTCTTATCTTCACATTATTAAAATTTATTCTTCCAATCCAAATCCCTGTTAGTAGAAAAGCAATCCATGGGAAAACTGGATGAAAGCCGTTCAGAAAAAAATTCTGAAAAAATCCATTTACGGTATAGAAATCTGTGTATTCTAAAGTATTCCAATCCCAACCTGCTTCATAATTAAAGAATAACATGGAAGCAGAATAAGCTATTATTAACAAAAAACTTAGTGTTTGAAGCCACTTACGTGAGACTGACAAAAACAACACTCCTATTGGAATATACAGGCCATAATAATGTAAAATATCGCCAGGCCAAATAGAGTAATAGCTCAAACCTACAACAAAAAGGAATGCAGCTCTTTTTAGAAGTATTATTTTTGCGTTTCTTATTTTACCAACATCGTTTTTAGCTTTTGCACTTTGATACATTAAAGTCATACCAACACCCGCAAGAACCACAAAAAGAGCCGCTGCTTTACCCGATAATAATTCTACCAACCGATACAAATAAGCGTCACTTTCGGCGACCATCACGGTCTTGAAATTCACGAATATCATTCCAATGATAGCAAGACCTCTTGCAAAATCATATCCTAAAATGCGATGGGTTTCTCCTGTCATTATTTTTTTGTTGTATAATGAACATCAACACCGTCCATTTCTTTAATGTCAATATTCAAAACCATCTTATTAATTGATAGCTTATTAATAATGATTTTTATGCCCTCTCCTTTATCGTTAAACATAGTAAAATAGTTTTCTTCAGTATTGAAAGTCCATTTTCCAAATGTTTTTGTCCCTTCATCCACACTCGCATAAGTCATATCACTTTTTAGCAAAATATAATCGTTCTTTTCTTTTTCATCAGGTTCGTAATCTACCCACATAACTTCATACTTTTCTAGATACCACTTTTTACAAAGTATTTCTTTGTTTAAAGTTTGTGAAAACCCACTCATATATAAAAAAAGAAGGAGTACAGATGTTAATATTATTTTCTTCATTGTAAAAGATTTATAAAAGATTTGTATTAGTTTACTAAATGCGTCTATTTCTTAACTAGAACGGTAAATAAAACAGGGATGACCACCAATGTTAAAATTGTTGCTACAATTAAACCAAACATAAGTGCTACTGCTAAGGGAACAAACATTTCGTTGCCCGATAGCGAAAGTGGAATAAGAGCCATTACGGTAGTTGCTGTTGTAACCATAATTGGAACAAATCGCTGATTGGATGAATCTCTACTCGCTTCGATAATACTCATCCCTTGCTCTTTGGCTCTGTTAATGAATGTAATGAGTAATATGGCATCGTTTACAACAATACCTATTAAACTGGCAATTCCTAAAATTGCGGTAAACGAAAACGGTTGTCCAGTAACAAGCAAACCTGCAATTGAACCAATAAATGCCAATGGCAAAGTGAGTAGTATTACAAAAGGTTGTGCAAATGAATTAAATTCAATCATTAAAATAATATAGACAAGGAATATTGCAGCAAGTGAAGCAAAGCCTATATTTCCAGAATCTTTTTTCGATGCTTCCCGCTCTCCATTGAAGGTAATATCCGTTCCCTTTGTATCTAGTTTTGGTAATATTTCGAACTCAATTTTGTTAGCAATTTCGATGGCACTATAGCCCTCTTTTGCATCGCAAAAC
>TARA_R100001369_G_scaffold71496_2_pt1 | contig 24361 bp, 22 predicted proteins | sample TARA_R100001369 | Tara Oceans TARA_R100001369 (sample SAMEA2621528) | marine metagenome | biome: marine biome (ENVO:00000447); feature: surface water layer (ENVO:00002042); material: "saline water (ENVO:00002010), including plankton (ENVO:xxxxxxxx)" | depth 5 m | reverse complement strand
CGACCAAATTGTTGCGGCCGGAATACGACGAAGCGGCAGGCCGGCGCGCCGGCATTACAAAAGAAGACGTGAACAATCTGCTACTGGCTAATTTTGTTGGCCGGCAAATTGGCATTTACCGCGATGGCACCGATTTATTACCGATAGTGCAGCGTGCACCCGCGGCAGAGAGGGTCGATTTAGACAACTGGCAGGAGCTGCAAATTTACAGTCCGGCGTTCGACCGTTTTGTACCTTTGGCTCAAGTTGCGCGTTCAATTGATGTGGTTTGGGAAGACCCTTTAATACTCCGTCGTGACCGTAAGCGAACACTCACTGTTATGGCCGATCACGACTTACTGGGTGAGGAAACGGCCGCGCAAGTATTTGAGCGGGTCCGGCCTAAGCTTGAGGGTATCGACTTGCCGCTAGGTTACGAATTAACCTGGGGCGGCGAGCATGAAGCCGCCGGTAAAGCCGAAAAAGCGTTGTTTGGTGCCTTGCCCTTAGGTTTTCTGGTGATGTTTATTATCACCGTGCTGCTGTTTAACAGCATTCGTCAGGCCGCTGTGTTGTGGACGACCGTACCACTTTCCATTATTGGTGTGACTGTTGGGCTCCTGCTGTTGGATAAACCCTTTGGCTTTATGGCGTTACTCGGCTTCCTCAGCCTTTCCGGCATGCTGATTAAAAACGGTGTGGTGTTACTGGAACAAGTGAATGCTGAGCTTGACGCCGGTAAAGAAGCAACCCAAGCGTTAAGCGATGCTGCGGTTAGCCGTGTTCGTCCGGTAGGCATGGCGGCAGCCACCACCATTTTGGGGATGATACCGTTACTGTTTGACGACTTCTTTGCGAGCATGGCAACGGTCATTATGTTTGGTCTTGGTTTTGCCACCTTGCTGACCTTGTTTGTTGTGCCTGTCATGTACGCCATAGTGCAACGAGTACCGCGCCCGTAACCCGGGCGCATTCACCCCGTTTATACCCTGAATTATCTGTTTTATAGCCCCGTGTCATGGGAATTTAACAGTAAAATCCGTATAATGCGCCGCACTAGTGAACCGTCTAGAATTCATGCAAGCAAATGAGAGGTACTATAAGTGCTTAAAGAATATCGTCAGCACGTAGAAGAGCGCGCCGCAGAAGGCATCCCTCCGAAGCCATTAAATGCCGAGCAAGTAGCCGATTTAGTGGAATTACTGAAAAATCCTCCAGCAGGCGAGGAAGACTTTCTGGTCGAGCTGTTAGCCGAGCGTGTACCACCTGGTGTGGACGAAGCGGCTTATGTTAAAGCAGGCTTTTTAAGCGCCGTTGTTAAGGGCGAAATTGAAAGTCCGGTTGTGAGTAAAGAATACGCAGTGAAGCTGTTGGGCAATATGCACGGCGGTTACAACATCGTCACTTTGGTGGAATTGCTGGACGACTCTCAGCTGGCTGAACTGGCGGCAAAAGAACTGAAAGAAACCATCTTAATGTTCGACGCCTTCCACGACGTGGAAGAGAAAATGAAAGCTGGTAATGCGCTGGCGAAAGAAGTGGTTGAATCCTGGGCCAATGCTGAATGGTTTACCAACAGCGACGAGCTGGCTAAGTCCATTAAAGCAACTGTCTTTAAAGTGACTGGCGAAACCAATACCGATGATCTGTCTCCGGCACCAGATGCATGGTCTCGTCCGGACATTCCTTTGCATGCTAAAGCGATGTACAAAATGCCACGCGAAGGCATTACCGATGCAGGCAAGCAAATTGAAGAGTTAAAAGAAAAAGGTCACCCGGTTGCCTTCGTTGGCGACGTAGTGGGTACCGGTTCTTCACGGAAGTCGGCAACCAACTCCGTATTGTGGAACATTGGCGAAGACATGCCGGGCACACCGAACAAACGCGCCGGCGGTATCTGCATCGGCTCTAAAGTTGCACCTATTTTCTTCAACACCATGAAAGACGCAGGCGCGTTGGTGTTTGAAGCCGACGTCGAAAAAATGAACATGGGCGATGTCATCACTATCTACCCATACGAAGGCAAAATCGAGAACGAAGCCGGCGAAGTTATCGCTGAATACGATTATGCGTCTCGCGTCATTCTGGATGAAGTCCGTGCCGGTGGCCGTATTAACCTGATCATTGGTCGTGGCCTGACAGAAAAAGCACGTGAATCCCTGGGCATGGGTCCATCAGACTTATTCCGTAAGCCAGAACAACCAGCAGACAGCGGTAAAGGTTTCTCGCTGGCGCAAAAATTGGTCGGTAAAGCTTGTGGTATGGAAGGTGTTCGTCCGGGCGCGTACTGCGAACCTAAGATGACTACCGTGGGCTCACAGGACACTACCGGTCCTATGACTCGTGACGAGTTAAAAGACCTGGCATGCCTTGGTTTTAACTCAGACTTAGTTATGCAGTCGTTCTGCCACACCGCCGCTTATCCTAAGCCGGTTGACGTTGAAACTCAGCACACCTTGCCTGACTTTATCATGAACCGTGGCGGTGTTAGCTTGCGTCCAGGCGACGGTATCATCCACAGCTGGTTAAACCGCATGTTGTTGCCAGACACTGTTGGTACCGGTGGTGACTCACACACGCGTTTCCCGCTGGGTATTTCATTCCCTGCCGGCTCTGGTCTGGTTGCGTTCGCCGCAGCTACAGGTGTTATGCCGCTGGATATGCCTGAATCTGTATTGGTGCGCTTCAAAGGCGAAATGCAACCGGGTATCACCCTGCGTGACTTAGTTCATGCCATTCCTGCATTCGCTATCAAAGAAGGTCATCTGACCGTTGATAAGCGTGGCAAGAAGAACATTTTCTCAGGTCGTATCTTAGAAATTGAAGGTCTTGATCATTTAACCGTTGAGCAGGCATTTGAATTGTCTGATGCTTCTGCTGAGCGTTCAGCGGCCGGTTGTACCATCGATTTGTCTGAAGAGTCGGTTGCCGAGTACCTGCGTTCAAACATCACTATGCTGCGTTGGATGATCAACGAAGGCTACGGCGATGCGCGTACGTTGGAGCGTCGTGCCCGTAAGATGGAAGAATGGTTAGAGAACCCGCAGCTAACGCGTGCCGACAAAGATGCCGACTATTCTACGGTTATCGAAATTGACCTGAACGACATTAAAGAACCTATCGTTTGCTGCCCGAACGACCCGGATGACGCGAAGTTCCTGAGCGAAGTGTCAGGTAACAACGTTGATGAAGTCTTCATTGGTTCGTGCATGACCAACATTGGTCACTTCCGTGCGGCGGGTAAATTGTTAGAGAAAAACTCTGACCCATTAAATACCCGTTTGTGGATTGCACCACCAACGAAAATGGACAAAGCGCAGCTGGAAGTTGAAGGGTATTACGACATTTATGAGCGTAATGGCGTTCGTACCGAAATGCCGGGTTGTTCACTGTGTATGGGTAACCAGGCACGGGTAGAACCGGGCGCAACGGTACTGTCTACTTCAACTCGTAACTTCCCGAACCGTTTGGGTGATGGCGCTAACGTTTACCTGACTTCTGCAGAGCTTGCCGCTGTCGGTGCAATTGTTGGTCGTCTGCCAACACCGGAAGAATACCTGGAGTACGCTCAGGACATCAATTCGATGGCTGGCGAAGTTTACAAATACCTGAACTTCGACCAGATGGATGCCTTCCGCGACGCAGAAAAAGCGGCCAAGGAAAACATCATCCCAACCATCAACGTGGCTTAATGAGTGCTTAGGTTGCAAGGACTCTTTACGAGGACGCCCGCAAGTACTTCCCTGTAGGGCTTGGGCAGCGCCATCCATGGCGCTGCACACCTCGTTAAGAGTCCTCGCAACCGCTGATCGCACTCATTAGCAACTTATAAAACCGCTTCGGCGGTTTTTTTGTGCCCGATATTCAGTAGCCTGATGTTCACATCAGGTACGATACTTAACTTGTCTTATGGTCTATTAGTGGTCTATATTTAGACTGTTCAGTCGGGAGAGAATCATGCAGATAAAAACCATTAGTTACATTAAACAAAATGCGGCATCGCTGGATGTGGAGGAGCCTATTGTGGTCACTCAAGGCGGCAAGCCTGTCTACCGGATTGAGTCGGAAGCGAGTGCTCGACAGCGCGATGAGGCTATTGCGACACTTAAACTGATGAACCTGGCTGAAAGGGATATTCGCAACCAGAATTTGCTATCCCTTAGCGAAGCGAAAGAAAGGTTAGAGCGTGAACTCGGCACAAAGACGTTTGAGCTTTAGCCCTCACTGATGAATTACGATGCCTATTTCACAGAGCTCAGCTATAAAACACTGGCCACTTTAACTCGTTATATGGAAACCTTTCTCGGTGAAGAGGAGGCCATTCGACTCGGTAAGCAGCTCCTTGATTTCGCCGCAATTAAGCTAGGTGCCAACCCTCTGCAATTTCCTGTTTCCCACGAGCTTGAGACATTAGGTATAGTCGATTATCGAGTGGTGCTTGTGGATAACTATAAAATCTTATTTCGCTTAGATGAGAAAGCCCGGGTGAGCTACGTCATGGCCTTCCTACGACAGAAACAGAATACCCAAGAACTTCTTTATCAGATAACGATTTTGTAGTGAGATCTCTGTGCAATAAACTGATACGTCATCGTTCTGTGTTGGTCAGCGGTGTGTTCGTAAGTTTATAGGGCAGGTTCTTCACTTATGAGCGTTATGAGTGTTGAGTACTTCTGTGGCGGAGTGTCGAAGGCCATGGAAGGCCTTCGTCAAGCCCTCATGGATGAGCTCGTAGCGTCGCCGTCACAGAAGTACTCAATGCTCAAGCGAAATAAGTGAAGAACCTGCCCCTACCTGATAGCGGGGCTTTTGTTCTATTTCTGCTCAGCAATCCAGTCGTTGATGTGCTGCTCGAGTACTTTCAGTGGCACGCTGCCGTTTTCCAGTACCGCATCGTGGAACTCTCGAATATCGAACTTATCACCCAGCTGTTGCTCGGCTTCTGCACGCAAACGCTTAATGGTCAGTTCGCCCAACTTGTACGAAAGTGCCTGCGCAGGCCAGGTAATGTAACGGTCAATTTCGGTTTTCACGTTATGCAGTGACAACGCGGTGTTGTTGGCCATAAAGTCCATTGCGCGTTCACGGCTCCAGCCTTTGGCATGCATACCCGTATCCACCACTAAGCGCGCCGCGCGCCACATTTCGTAGCTTAAACGACCGAAGTTGCTGTACGGGTCCTGGTAAAAACCGGCTTCCAGACCTAAGTACTCAGAGTACAAACCCCAACCTTCACCAAACGCAGAAATATAGGTTTGCTGGCGGTACTCTGGTAAATCTTCCAACTCGCCGGCAATAGCGTTTTGTAAATGATGACCCGGAACGGCTTCGTGCAATGTCAGCGCTTCCATCTGATAAAGCGGACGGCGATCCAGTGCGTAGGTATTGACCCAGTAGAAACCGGCGCGGTCGTCGCGATTCGTTCCAGAATAGCGACCTGTGGTGTATTTCGGTGCTATTTCTTCAGGAACCGGGGCAATGCCGTATGGCTTCCGTGGTAGGGTCTTGAACAGCTTGGGTAATTCGCCATCCATCTTTTTTGCTATCCAGGCAGCGTAATGCAGCAATTCTTCTGCGGTTTCCGGATAGAACTGGTCGTCGGTACGTAAGAACTCGACGAATTCATCAAAGCTGCCATCAAACCCGCTTGCTTCAATAGCTTCCAGCATTTCACCGCGAATACGCGCCACTTCCTGTAGACCAATTTGGTGAATTTCATCCGCAGTTAAATCTAACGTAGTGTAATGTTTAATACGGTTTTGATAAAAAGCGTCGCCATTCGGCAGTTCGCTGGCACCAACGGTTTCACGTGCATTTGGAAGATACTCGGTGACCATAAAGTTGAAGTAGTCGTCATACGCCGGCATGACTTGCTGGTCAATGGCTGTTAAGGCATCTTCTTTTAGTTGCTTCCATTGCTCGTCATTAATAAAGCCCGGTTGTTCGGAAAACGGCGAGAAATAAACGCTTTGATCAGCGTCCTGTACAATGTAGGCCAGTATACTCTCTTCAAAGCCCGCCATTGCGGCAGCTGGCTGGGTATAACCCTCTTCTATTGCTTTACGTAACCAATGCGTTTGTTGTTCCATGTAACGAGGAATGGAACGCAGTTTCGCAATGTAATTCTGATAATCGTCAGCCGAAGAGAACGAGGTGTACGATGGCATAAAAGCAAGAGAACTATGGAAACTACCCTCTGCTGTCAATGGCATGTAGTGTGCTTTAAAACGATACTCATCTACTTTATTTTTTAACGTATAATGGATCATCGCATGATTAATTTGGTCATCCCGGCTAAGCGCGTTAAGGTTAACGGCGTTAAGCTGTTCGAGCCACTTTGAGCGTTGTTGATAGCGTTTTTCTAACGCCTCCGGTGACATATCGGTCAGCTCAGTATCGCTGGACTTATTCAGTTCTTCCCAGATAGTGTCAGCCAGCTGATGAAACTCGGCAGCAGGGCTCTGTTGCTGTGTGCTGCTACGCTGGGTTTGGTTATCAGCTGTGGTGGTGCAGGCAGTAACGCCCAGCAAACCAAAAATAAGTATCAGATTACGCATGATTTTTCCTTGCGGTGTCATAACGAATACAGGCATTCTATAATGCCTCTTACGCTAATTAATGTAAAAGCGAATAGAACGAACCCACAAAAATAACAGTTAAATGGGAGAATAGGGTGGATAAAGCTCAGTCAGGAGTCTACGCGGAACCTAATCTGCATGGTCTGACGTTGTTTTGTCACGTCATGAGCGACGACGTTGAAAGTTTACGTCGCAAGTTAGCTCGCTTTCCAGCAATTTTACGCGATCTTGACGCCCGTTTCTCTGAAGGCATGTTAACAGGCTTTGTTGGCATAGGGGCGGACTACTGGGATATTCTTTATCCGCATAAGCGACCGCTTCACTTGCAGGCTTTTCCCGAGCTCAGCGATGGCGACCGTGAAGCGCCAAGACACCCCTATGATCTTGTTATACAGATTCGTTGTGATCGTTTTGACGCTAACTACTTGGCGGGACGCACGCTAATGGAATGGTTTGGCTACGACATTGAAGTGGCTGAGCAAATCCGTTCCTTTCGTTATCTGGACGGCCGCGACTTAACCGGCTTTATCGATGCGCCGGATAACCCGCGGGGTATGCGCAAGCGTAAAGTCGCTTTAGTTGAGGCGCAGGACGATGCGGACTTTGTCGACGGCAGCTACTTATTCGTACAGAAGTTTCGGCATGACTTGCGTCGTTGGGACTACTTAGGCCCTGAAAAGCAGGAACTGCTAATGGGACGCGAGAAAGTATCTGGTGAACGTTTATCAGAAGCCAAAATAGAAGGTGTCACTCACGCTGCGAAAAGTCGCTTAATTGATAGTAGCGAACAGCCTATTCCACTATTGCGGCAGAATATGCCCTGGGGCGACTTGCGCGAACAGGGGCTTCTGGCAATGTATTTTAGCCATTCGCCTAAAATGGTTGTTCAGTGGCTAAAGAACCGTTATTACGCCGACGAACAGGGAGCTTACGACCCTTTACTAGATTACTCACAAGCCGTGTCCAGCTCAGGTTTTTTTGTTCCTTCAATGCGCTTTATGGAAGCGAACAAAGAAGTTGCCGACGACATAGCTGACTATGAAGAGGGCAGTACCGCCTGATTCGCAAACAGCTCGCGTACTTTTCGCAGAGTGAATTCAATATCAGCAACTTTAAGCGGTGCAATAAAAATCGTGTCGTCACCAGCAATAGTACCAAGTACGCCTTCCTTTTTACCGACCGAATCCAGCAACCGCGCAATTAACTGGGCGGCGCCTGGGCTTGTGCGAATAATGACCATCACATCATTATGCTGAATATCCAGTACAAGCTGGCTTAATGGTGCCCGGGTGGAAGGCACGGCTAAATCAGGCGGTAAACAGTAGACCATTTCCTGTTTCGCATTGCGGGTACGAACCGCTCCTTGCTTACTCAGCATGCGCGACACTTTAGACTGGCTAATGTTATCAAAGCCCTCGGCTTTTAAGGCGTTAACAATTTCCCCTTGAGAGCCATAACGCTCTTCGCGGAGCAAAGTTTTAAAAGCTTCGAGTAACGTGTCCTGCACCATGTGAGTGTCAAATTCCTATGCTGTTTACGTGCTATAATAATAGACAGTGTACTGCATAAAGATGCGCTATTCGAGTGCTGAATGTGTATCGCGCAAAGTTGTATTTTTATTGATATAGGAGTACAGTTTTGCCCCAAATTCTGCATTTTTAAGCAGTTTAAATTGACCAACAAAAACGGAGTCTGAGATGAAAGTAGCCGTATTAGGTGCGGCCGGTGGTATCGGCCAGGCATTGTCATTACTTCTGAAAACCCAATTACCAGCAGGTTCAGAATTATCGTTGTATGACGTTGCGCCAGTAGTTCCAGGTGTGGCGGTTGACTTAAGTCATATCCCTACCGACGTGAAAGTAACAGGCTTCGGTAAAGACGACTTAGCATCAGCATTAGTTGGCAGCGACATCGTATTGATTCCTGCCGGCGTACCACGTAAGCCAGGTATGGATCGCTCTGACCTGTTCAACATGAACGCCGGCATCGTTAAAAACTTAGTTCAAGGCGTTGCAGAAAACTGTCCTAACGCTTGTGTTGGTATCATTACTAACCCAGTAAACACCACGGTTCCAATCGCTGCCGAAGTCCTGAAAAAAGCAGGCTGCTACGATAAGCGTAAACTGTTCGGTGTTACTACGCTGGACGTTATCCGTTCAGAAGCCTTTGTTGGTGAGTTGCGTGGTCTGAACCCGGAAAACGTTAATGTACCAGTTATCGGTGGGCATAGCGGCACAACCATTTTGCCATTGCTGTCTCAGGTTGAAGGCGTTGAGTTTACAGAGCAAGAAATCAAAGACTTAACTCACCGTATCCAGAACGCAGGTACCGAAGTAGTTGAAGCCAAAGCTGGCGGTGGTTCAGCAACCCTTTCTATGGGTCAGGCAGCAGCACGCTTTGCCTTGTCACTGCTGAAAGGCCTGCAAGGTCAGGACACTATCGAGTGCACCTACGTAGAAGGCCCGGGCGACAACGCTAAGTTCTTCGCGCAGCCAGTACGCTTAGGCAAAAACGGCGCAGAAGAAATCCTGTCTTACGGCAAACTCAGTGCATTCGAACAAAAATGCATGGACGAAATGCTAGACGGCCTGAAAGGCGACATCCAAACTGGCATCGACTTCGCCAGCTAAGCTGAAATAACTTTCAGCAGTCCGCTTTTGAAAATATTGGGGCGGCTATTACAGGAGACGCTACAAGCTCATCCATGAGCGCTCGACGAAGGCCGTCCCTGGCCTTCGACGCTCCTGTAATAGCCGCCCCAACATTTCCACGCTACTTGCTGAAAATTATCTCAGCACTTTCTCCAGATAACCCACAATGGCGTATCGCCAATACTGACCTTCCCCAATATTTTTCCAGCTAGACGTACGCTCAAATGTTCCAATTGATACACAGTGTTAGCTTTTTAATTATCAGGCTAGAAGATGGTTAAAAGGGGCAGGCTGTTGGATTGCGAGCGTTACGAGTGTTGAAGGTTTCTATGGCGGAGTGTCGAAGGCCATGGATGGCGATGCTAATTGGAAATGCCTAAAGCGGGAAGGGTTGTGTTTCGGAGGTGTGTAGCGCCATGGATGGCGCTACCCAAGCCCTACAGGGATGTATTCACGGGCGTCCTCCGAAACAGAACCCGCTCCCCCAAGGCATTTCTTACGCCACCCGGTCGACTGCAAGGTGGGTTAGGGTGAGCAGGGCTTGTTTGTAGTCGGAGTTTGGGAGTTCACTTAGGGATTCACGCGCTTGTTCGGCGGCTTCTAAGGCTTTGTCGCGTGTGTACTGCAAGGCTCCCGTTCGTTCCATAGCGGTTAGCACGGTTTGTAAGTGCTCACGCCCGTCGCCTTGTTCAATGGCTTCACGAATCAGCTTTTGTTCTACGTCGTTGCCATGCCACATTGCGTATAAAAGCGGTAGCGTTGGCTTACCTTCAGCTAAGTCATCACCCGCATTTTTGCCCATAGATTCGCTGTCCGCAGTGTAATCCATTAAATCATCTACCAGCTGAAAAGCAGTGCCCAGGTAACGACCGTAGTCGGCCAGTTGCTGGGTTACTTTTTCGTCTTGTGCGGTTAAGACACCGGCTAACTCTGTAGCTGCTTCAAACAACTTGGCGGTTTTGCCGTAAATAACATTAAAGTAGCTGGCTTCTGAGGTATCCGGGTCGTTACAGTTCATTAACTGCAGTACTTCACCTTCAGAAATGATGTTGGTGGCATCCGCTAAAATCCGCAGAATCCGCAGTGAGTCTAAATCGACCATTAACTGAAAAGCGCGGGTATAAAGGAAGTCACCAACGAGTACGCTGGCTTCATTACCGAACACTGCGTTGGCGGTTTTGCGTCCGCGGCGCAGTTCCGATTCATCAACGACGTCGTCGTGAAGCAGAGTCGCGGTATGAATAAACTCGATAATCGTAGCAAGTTTGCGGTGGTCGTTACCTTCATAACCCAGAGCCCGACAAGCTAATATGGCGAGCAGCGGCCGTAAGCGTTTACCGCCACTGTTGACAATATAAAGGCCTAACTGGTTAATTAAGGCAACATCCGATTGAAGTTGTTCACCTATTAATGCATTAACACCAAGCATGTCGTCTTTGGCTAATGCGTTAATGGACTGCATATCCATCATAGATATCTGTTTATTTACAAAATTTAACGGAAAAGGGATGGTACACTATTTATAGCAGAGCGGAAACTCAATCCGCGGTAAGCGGTGCCGCTTTTAAGTTCAAATTAAGGGTTGCGATCGCTGACTGGATTACGTACAATTCGCGCCCTGATTTGAATTTGGATGCCCAATAGGGTTGTGGAGAATAATATGTACGCAGTATTCCAAAGTGGCGGTAAGCAGCACCGTGTGTCTGAAGGCCAAATCGTCCGCCTGGAAAAACTGGAAGCAGCTACCGGTGATGTAGTTGAATTCGACCAGGTTTTGATGGTTTCTGACGGCAACGATGTAAACATCGGTGCTCCGTTCGTGTCCGGTGGTAAAGTGAAAGCGGAAGTGATTGATCACGGTCGTGGCGATAAAATTAAAATCGTTAAGTTCCGTCGTCGTAAGCATTCTCGCCGTCAACAAGGCCATCGTCAGTGGTTCACGGAAGTGAAAATCACTGGTATCAACAGCTAATTAAGGAGTAACGACATGGCACATAAAAAGGCTGGTGGTTCTACTAAAAACGGTCGCGACTCAGAGAGTAAACGTCTCGGTGTTAAGCGCTTCGGTGGTGAGTCTGTGTTAGCAGGCAACATCCTGGTTCGTCAACGTGGTACTAAGTTCCACGCTGGTGCGAACGTTGGTATTGGTAAAGACCACACATTGTTTGCAACCTCAGAAGGCAAAGTGTCTTTTGATGTGAAGGGCAGCAAAAACCGTAAATTTGTGAGCGTTATTACTGACTAATAATGCGAACATAAACTGAAAAGTTTCGGTTCTGAAAGCCCTGCCTTACGGCGGGGCTTTTTCATATGTGCTAGAATTTTGCACAGTATTCTATAAGTGATAAGTAGCAGATTGCGATGAAATTCGTTGATGAAGTAGAAATCCGCGTAGACGCGGGTGACGGTGGTAATGGTTGTATCAGTTTCCGTCGCGAAAAATATATTCCCAAAGGCGGCCCTGACGGCGGCGATGGTGGCGACGGCGGTGATGTCTATCTAGAAGCAGACGAGAACCTGAATACCCTTATCGATTATCGTTTTGAACGTTTTCATAAAGCTGAACGCGGTAAAAACGGTATGGGCAAAAACTGTACGGGCAGGCGCGGTAACGACATCGTGCTGCCGGTTCCTCCTGGTACCCGCGCTACCGATATTGATACTGGCGAAGTTCTTGGCGATTTGACGAAACATGGTCAACGTTTAATGGTAGCCAAAGGTGGTTTCCATGGTCTGGGTAATACGCGTTTTAAAAGCAGTATAAACCGTGCGCCACGACAAAAAACCGATGGTACTCCTGGCGAAGTACGCCCGCTAAAACTGGAACTGATGTTGTTGGCTGATGTTGGTTTGCTGGGTATGCCGAATGCCGGTAAATCGACTTTTATTCGCTCGGTTTCCGCAGCACGCCCTAAAGTAGCCGACTATCCGTTTACCACCCTGATACCAAACCTGGGTGTTGTGCGTCCCGCTCCGCATCAGAGTTTTGTTATTGCCGATATCCCCGGTCTTATTGAAGGCGCGGCCGAAGGTGCTGGACTAGGCATACAATTCCTAAAACATTTAGAGCGCTGTCGTTTATTACTGCACTTGGTAGATTTAGCCCCGTTTGATGAAACCGACCCTGCCGAGCAGGCGCGTATTATTATCAACGAGCTGGAAAAATACAGCCCGAAACTGGCTGAAAAGCCACGCTGGCTGGTCATCAATAAAGTCGACTTGCTGCTGGACGAAGAGGTTCAGGAGAAAGTAGACGAGCTGGTTAAATCTCTGAACTGGGACGGCCCGGTGTTCCAAATCGCAGCTCTGGAAGGGCGTGGCAGCGACGCGCTTTGTCGTGAGGTAATGTCTTACCTTGAAACATTGCCTGCACCTGACACTGAGCAGCATGAAGAAGCCGATCCGGTTGAGTTCATGTGGGACACTTACCACGAAGAAGTTCTTGAAGAAGAGATGGATGACGAAGATGACGACGACGATGACGATGATCACGACGTCGAAGTTATTTATCAGAAGTAGCCTGACATTCATGTCAGGTGAGATATTGGTCCTGACGTAAACGTCAGGCTACGCATTAAGGATATCGCCGAATGAAAATATCACTCGTGGTTGCTATGGCCGATAATCGGGTTATTGGAAAAGATAACAAAATGCCATGGCACCTGCCGGACGAGTTGCAATATTTCAAAAAAATTACCTTAGGTAAGCCAATTGTTATGGGGCGCCGGACTTTTGAGTCAATTGGTCGTCCTTTGCCCGGCCGCAAGAATATCGTTCTAAGCCGTCGAACGGATCGTTCGGAAAATCAGGACAGTCAGGTGGTTTGGGTGTCTGGGGTGCAACAGGCAATAGCCGCTGCAGGTCCGGTTGATGAGCTGATGGTGATTGGCGGAGGAAAAATTTATGAAAAATTTTTACCCCTCGCAGACCGACTATATGTTACTAAAATAGAACTAAATGTTGAGGGTGATACTTACTTTCCCGATTATCATCAAGTCGCCGACTGGCAAGAGATAGAGCGGCAAAACTTTGCCGCTGATGAGCGCAACTCCCATAACTTTAGTACTCTTATTTTCGACAGAGTAAGTTAATAAGAAGTTATAAATTCAGTAACTTACATGTATTTTAAGCCATTGCAGCAGGCTTGAGTTCGTAGTATCATCTTGATGAATTTTTGAACAATCTTGTGATGGGGTTTTAGATGAAAGCAATTGTATTAGGCACCATGATGGCTGCCGTTGCGGCAACTGGCGTAACGTTTTCAAAGAGCGCAGAGGCAAATGAATTAGCCTTAAGCTTATGCACATACGTACAGGGTGATGACACCATGCGTATGCGTAAAAAATTACGTGATGCTCGTGTCCGCGTACGCGATATTTACAGTGGTATTCAGTGTAATGGTCAGAGCTTATTGCAATTTGCCATGTCAAATGGCTCACAAGACATTGGTGAGTTCATTGTTGGTCGCTTGTCAGTAGATGAACTGAAAGCTTCTGGCGACTACGAATGGGCGCAATCTAACGGTCATGGTAGCAGTGCAATTGCAGTAGCAATTAAAGATCGCGCTGGCCTGTAAGTTAGGCACTAATAAAGTTATTTTCTAAAAGCCTGCAATTTTCGCGGGCTTTTTTACATCTTCTAACAAATCAATCAGTGACTTACCTTGTAATTCTCCCCTGTTCTCTACGACAATAGTTCCGTTGCATATATAAACGGAACCGCTATGAAACAATGGATGGCATTATCGCTACTGTTACTGGGACTGATACCGCATAGCGGTCAGGCACAGACAAAAATAAATGAAGCTTCGGGCTGTTATTTACCCTGCGTGCAAGAGAAACTGCACTGTGGCACAGTTTCAGTTCCTGAAAATTACGAACAACCCGACGGCAAGCATATTGGTATTTACTACGCGATTCTTCCCGCTATTCAGGAAGGAGCGCAAGCCGATCCTATGCTCATTCTGGCCGGAGGGCCGGGACAGGCCGCTACCGAATTAACTCCAATGATAGCGCGTATGTTCGAAGCGGTGCGTCAAAAGCGCGATATCCTTCTAATTGATCAGCGTGGCACGGGTAAAAGTCACCCGCTTGAATGTGGTATTGAACGCCCTGATGAATTGATACGAGCTGACGATGAGCAGGACCTTAGAGCCTTGAGTCGTGAATGTCAGGAACAGTACCCTGATACAGACACAACGCAATATCATACGGTTAACGCAGTTAAAGACTTTGAGCGAGTACGTGAACATTTAGGTATAGAGCAACTGAACCTTTATGGCGGCTCTTATGGAACGCGCGTTGGACTAACTTATTTACGTGAAGCACCGAGCTCAGTTCGTACGGCCACCCTCGATGCCGTAGCTCCGCCTCAGGTGATCATCGGGCCTTTTGGTCAACACGGAGCCAATGCATTTGACGAAATGCTCAAAGACTGTTCCGAACAAAGCCCGTGTCATGAGAAGTTCCCTAACCTAGAGCAAGAATACTATGAGGTGATGAGTGAGCTTGAAGCTGAGAATATATTGCTGGAAACGCGTGATCCCCTCTCTTTTGAGCCGCTGGAAATAAAACTGACTCCCGGGCGTTTTAGCTCAATTATTCGTGTTGCTTTATATCACCCCAGTACTCGTCAGTTATTGCCTTACGCGATTCACTCAGCAGCTGAAGGAAACTACCATGCAATACTGGGGCTGATGGGCGGTACTATGTCACAAAACAGTATTTACCTGGGGCTTATGCTCTCGGTTGTGTGTGGCGAAGACTTGCCAAGGGCGACTCCTGAGCTTTTCGCTCAGGACGGCAACAATGAGTTTATTGGCAGCCGCACCGGTGATGCCTTTGTCGACATGTGTGCGGGTTGGCAATCATCGAGTGTTCCATCTTATTGGTCCGATCCGGTCGTTAGTGATAAGCCGGTTTTGTTGTTATCGGGAGAGCTGGACCCGGTGACGCCTCCGGAATGGGGCGAAATTGCGCACAGAACCTTACCTAACAGTAAACATCTGATTGCACCTAACGCCGGGCATACCATAGCCAGCCATACCTGCGCTAATAAGCTCATTGCAGATTTTATCGAGCAAGGTTCTATCGAAAATATTGATGGCAGCTGCTTAAAAGAACAAAGGCTGAAGCCATTTGTGCTGAACCAGAATGCAGCGGGGCTATAAATAATGATAAACGTAGATGCACTGACAAAAACATTCAAAAATGTGCAAGCGCTGGACTCTCTTTCATTTCAGGCAAAAGATGGCGAAATTACCGGGCTTCTTGGGCCAAACGGAGCCGGGAAAACGACTTGTCTGCGTATTATTTACGGGTTGTTGCAGGCCGATACCGGCAAAGCAGAGATTGAAGGTGTTGATGCCAACCAGAACCCGATTGATGCACGCCGTAACCTCGGTATATTCCCTGATAAATTCGGTTTATACGAACGCTTGACCGTACGCGAGCAAGTAGCTTATTTCGCCGGTTTACACGGGCTAAAAGGCACGGAGCAAAAGCAGGCGGTTGAGAAGGTGATAGAGAAGCTGGATATTAAAGAGCTTGCAGACCGTCGTACTGCTGGTTTTTCACAAGGCCAGCGGATGAAAGTAGCGTTGGCTCAGGCTCTAGTACACAGCCCGAAACATCTAATTCTGGATGAACCCAGCCGCGGTCTGGACGTTATGAGTACCCGAATTTTAAGAGATGTGCTGCGCGAACAACGCGCTCAAGGCACCTGTATCTTGTTTTCCAGCCACGTTATGCAGGAAGTTGCCGCTCTCTGTGATCGGGTGGTGGTGATGGCAAAAGGCAAAGTTGCAGCTGAGGGAACGCCACAGGAGCTGTGCGATATGACCGGCGAGCAACAGCTGGAAGACGCCTTCGTTAAAATTATCGGTACCGACGAGGGGATAGCAGCCTAATGAGTGCATTAACTTCCGTATGGAAAAAAGAGTTCCGGGACGCTATTCGTGATAAACGTTCTGTTTTAGCGGCAATGTCCTATGCGTTTTTTGGCCCTTTATTAATGGCCGTAGCCTTCTTTTTCTTAATAACTCAACTGACCGACCCAGCAGACGTTGAAATTACCATTGAAGGCAAAGAAAATGCCCCTCAACTCGTTGAATTTTTGAACGAACGTGGTGTTGTTGCTAAAGAAGGGGAGTGGGCGAAAACCGAAACGCCAATAATATTGACCTTACCGCAAAACTGGCAGGAAAGTGTGAGTAAAGCTGAGCCGGTAGAGGTAACCTTGCGTGCTGATTGGTCTGCACAAAAACAGCAGACCGAAATTAAGCGTGTAGAGCAGGCCGTTCAGGCATACTCCAGTCAAATAGCGGCTTACCGTCTGACTTTACGGGGTGTGGATCCGCGTGTCGTGCAACCAATACAGTTACAAAAGCAAGACTTAGCAACCCGGGGCTCAAAAGCGGCCTTGATTATGGGCAGTGTGCTGGTATTTATTATCTTGTCTGTATTCTGGTCTGGTATGAATGTGGCTATTGATATCAGTGCTGGTGAGCGTGAACGTAACTCGCTGGAATTTTTGCTGAGTCAGCCGTTAAGCACCTGGGACATTGTTACCGGTAAAGCACTGACCGCAACGACCTTTTCATTATTCGGGGCAATACTGTCACTGGTACTCATACCCATTATATTTGCCTACGTTCCATTACACGAAATTGGTATGAACGTGAACTTTAGTGTGGGTATGATGCTACTAATGTTTGTTTTGCTGGTACCGCTAGCTTTGTTCGCGACCGCCCTGCAATTGTTTGTTTCCTTCCGCGCGAAAAACTTCAAAGAAGCACAAACCTATATTAGTTTCTTGCTGATTATTCCAATGGCAGCGTCTTTTGGTGTCGAGTTCGCACGACTTAAAAATCCAATTCTCTACTATCTCCCGCTAACCGGTCAGCATCAGGCTTTTCTGTCACTGATACGCGGTGAGAACGTGAATGTCATGGGAACGGTCATCAGCGCAATTGCCACCCTGGCAGCCGCATTGCTGCTAATGAAATACATAGCCCGAATGCTCAAAAGCGAAAAAATCGTCTTCGGCCTGTAGCGGGGCTGAATAGCGAGCGCTGAGGTTACAAGGGCCATTGTGGAGGACGCCCGTAAATACATCCCTGTAGGGCTTGGGCAGCGCCATCCATGGCGCTGCACACCTCCACAATAGCCCTGTGTAACCGTCGGCGCGCTCACTATCTTCCGCTTTAGTTAAGAAGCCACTTAAGCCGTGATGAGAGAGATTAGAAGGGCAGACTGTTCACTTGTGAGCGTTACGAGTGTTGAAAGCCTCTGTGGCGGAGTGTCGAAGGCCATGGATGGCCTTCGTCAAGCTCTCATGGATGAGCTCGTCGCGTCTCCGTCATAGAGGCTTTCAATGCTCAAGCGAAGCAAGTGAGCAGCCTGCCCCTGTCCCCCCTCAGTCGCGTAGGCGGCCGTAGTGGTAGTAGAGCCATTGGCCTAGGCGGCGGAAGCGTGGTAATGGAAAGGGCTTTAGTTGTGACTGGTAGTAAGGCAGCTCGGGCAGGGGCTGTTCCATGGCGGCTTCTGCCAGTCTTTGACCGGCCAGAGCGGTAAAGCTAACACCGGCGCCGCAGTAACCCATGCTGGCGTAGATATTATCTTTCACTTTGCCTACTCGCGGGTAATCGTCCAGTGACACACTGACCCAACCACTCCAAAAATACTCCCACTTGTTCACTTCTCGCAGTTGCGGGAAAGTCTGGTGTAATGCCTGCAGTAAGCGTTTAGCATATATCGGCTTCTCTGCGCTTTTCCCCTGAATGGCACCACGACCACCAAACAATAAGCGGTTATCGGGCAGTAAGCGGAAGTAATACTTCAGAATGCGCGTATCCATTATGGCGTATTGAGGTGACAGCTTAATGCTCTCAACCTGTTCTTTACTCAGAGGTGGGGTGGTAATAATGCTCGAAAGCACCGGTAGCGAGCGACTGGCAATCTCCGGCAACAAATGCCCTGATGTATAGCCATTAGAACAAACTAACAGCTTACGGGCGCGTACAGCGCCTTTGGCTGTTTGCAGATACACGCCTTTGCCGCCAAGTGACACTGCCTGAGTTACCGGGCAGTGTTCAACTAACTGTGCACCGGCGGCCGAGGCTCTTCGCGCGGTAGCTGCTGCCAACAAAATGGGGTTAAGAGCAAAGCAGTCGGTGAAACGCAATGCGGCATGGGCCTGTGGGCTTGAAATAAGCCCCGAGAGTTGATTTTGGGTGAGCCATTCAACGGGTTGATTAAACTTTTTAAGCTGCTCATATTGTTGTTTCAATGGTGCCACGGCGCTGTTGCGGTGCGCTATTTTCAGGTAGCCGCCGTTTTGGCGCTGGCACTGCGACGGGCAATAACGCAAAGTTTCTTCAACCAGTTGCAGTGCCTTTTGATGTTCATCGGCAATGTCTTGCGCAATGTCAGCACCAAGGCGTTCAGCCCAGGCCGACAAGCCCAGTCGGCCGGTACTTTTCATCACAAACCCGGCATTACGCGACGAACAACCCCAGGCCAGTTGGTTGGCTTCAAATACTGCAACAGAATGCCCATTTTCGGCCAGAACCCGAGCCGCGTTTAAGCCCGTGTAACCCGCACCAATAACAGCAAATCCCACTTCCTCTGGCGCATTCACACACTCCGGAAAGTCGGCCTGTGTATGCTGCTGCCAATAACTAGGCTCAGGAGCATCATGAGGCCCCGGAGGCGCATTAACCAAAGGATCATACATAAACACCCACCTATAAAACGGAGAGGGAAGACAGCGAGCGCTGAGGTTACAAGGGCTATTGTGGAGGACGCCCGTGAATACATCCGTGTAGGGCTTGGGCAGCGCCATCCATGGCGCTGCACACCTCCACAATAGCCCTATGTAACCGTTGGCGCGCTCACTATCTCCCGCCTCATATAAAAAGCCAACTTAAGCCGCTATGAGGGAGGCAAAAGGGGCAGACTGTTCACTTGTGAGCGTTACGAGTGTTGAAGGCCTCTGTGGTGGAGTGTCGAAGGCCATGGATGGCCTTCGTCAAGCCCTCATGGATGAGATCGTCGCGTCTCCGCCACAGAGGCCTTCAATGCTCAAGCGAAACAAGTGAGCAGTCTGCCCCAAGCCCATGCAACCTCAGCGCTCGCTATTCGGGGCCTTACGTATCGAATTTCAGCAGCATTTCGCCGGCATCGCAGTAGCAGGTGCCGTCGCATACTGGGCAATAGTAGCCGTCTTCTACTGAGGCTTTGTACCAGCGCTTTTCATGTTGCTTAATCATTTCACCGCCGCAGCGGGTGAAATATTCATAGGCGCTGTTATTGGGGCTTTGCATCCAAATATGCGCTAAACCACCACGGCAGCCCAGCTCTTTGGCGGCTTCAATACTACGGAACAACAGTTCTTTGCCTATGCCCAGACCGCGTGCCTTTTCTGACACCGCCGCGCATTTAAAGTAGCACAGCTTATCGGCCGGAATTGGCCAGGCGTCTGGGGTGCAAAAATCATCAATTGGCCATTGTTCGGGCGCCAGGGTAATGCGCACGCCCAATGGGGTCTCACCGCGCAGGGCTATCCCGTTTAGCTGCACGTCACCGACAGTTCCGGCAATTAAATATTGCTGAAAACTGTCCTCGTTCAGGTAGTTGTCACCATGAACTTCGTTGGCCAGATCAATAACGGCCGCCATATCGGCAGCCGTTATTTCACGATAAATAATATCGCTCATTAGTAGCGGTACTCGTCTGTCTTAAACGGACCTTCCACATCAACGTGAATGTAGTTAGCCTGATCCGCTGTCAGCTTAGTGATAACACCGCCAAAGCCTTGCACCATATAACGCGCAACTTCTTCATCCAGTTGCTTAGGCAGAACTTCTACACGCAGATATTCTTCCTGCTTCTTATTTTCCATGTCGGCAAATTTCTGCTCGAACAAGTGAATTTGAGCAAGTACCTGGTTAGCAAAAGAGCCATCCATAATACGGCTGGGGTGACCGGTTGCGTTACCCAAGTTCACCAGGCGGCCTTCGGCCAGCAGAATTAGGTAGTCGTTGTCGTCGTCTGAACGATAAATTTTATGAACTTGCGGCTTAATTTCTTCCCAGCGCCAGTTTTTGCGCATAAAGGCCGTATCAATTTCGTTATCAAAGTGGCCAATGTTACAAACCAGGGCAGTAGGCTTAAGCGCAGCCAGCATGTAACGGTCACATACGTCCATATTACCGGTTGTGGTCACAATCAGGTCGGTGTTTTCCAGCAAGGCTTTGTTGATGTTGTCGCCGGTACCGTTGTTTTTGCCTTCAAGGTAAGGAGAAACCACTTCAAAGCCGTCCATGCAGGCCTGCATGGCACAAATTGGGTCAATTTCGCTGATTTTAACAATCATGCCTTCCTGACGCAGGCTAGCGGCAGAACCTTTACCCACATCACCGTAACCAACTACCAGAGCTTTCTTACCTGACAATAAGTGGTCAGTGGAACGCTTAATGGCATCGTTTAGTGAATGACGGCAGCCGTACTTGTTGTCATTTTTTGACTTAGTTACGGCATCGTTCACGTTAATGGCCGGTACTTTCAGAGTGCCTTTTTCCAGCATATCGAGCAAACGGTGAACACCGGTAGTGGTTTCTTCAGTAATGCCGTGAACTTTCTCCAGCATCTGCGGGAATTCGTCGTGGATCATCAGGGTTAAATCACCGCCGTCGTCCAGAATCATGTTGGCATCCCACAATTCGCCGTCTTTGTGACAAGTCTGCTTTAAGCACCAGTCGTATTCTTCTTCGGTTTCACCTTTCCAGGCAAATACCGGCACACCGGCAGCAGCCATAGCGGCAGCAGCGTGATCCTGAGTAGAGAAAATGTTGCACGATGACCAACGCACTTCGGCACCCAGTTCAAGCAATGTTTCAATCAACACAGCTGTTTGAATGGTCATGTGAATACAGCCAATAATACGAGCACCGGCCAGTGGTTTGCTGTCAGCGTATTTACGGCGGATAGTCATCAACGCCGGCATTTCAGATTCAGCAATCGCAATTTCCTTGCGGCCCCATTCGGCTAAGCTAATATCTGCTACTTTGTAGTCTTGTGAATTTTCTGCACTCATAGTGACTCTCTTTTTCAGTGATTTCTGTCAGTGAATTTTAAGTAAATTCAAGCAGTTTGGGCGCTCATAATGCGCTCAATTAATTGTTGCTGTCGGTCTTTATTCAGTCGGGGACCAAATTCAGTGACCAGCTCCGCCGCCGCATGGCTGGCTAAACGACCAGCGTCTTCCAGCGACATATTACGCGTTAAACCATAAAGCATAGCACCAGCAAACATGTCGCCTGCACCATTGGTATCAATGGCTTTAACCGGCACGCCCGGAATATGTACCTGACGTTCACGGTTAGCAATTACAGCACCGTCTTTACCTAAAGTAATAGCAACCGTGTCGGCCTGCTTTAGTAATACGGATAAAGCCGCCTGAGGATCGTCCTTACCGGTTAATAATTCTGCTTCTTCGCGGTTGCAGAACATTAAATCGACACCACCATCCAGAATTTCATCAATTCCGCTACGGAAAAACTTCACCATGGCAGGGTCAGAGCAAGTCATAACCAGCTTTGTATTGTTTTCCCGTGCCACTTTTTTCGCATGCTGGATCGCGCCACGCGCAATTTCTGAGGTAATTAAATAACCTTCAATATAAAGGTAGTCGGCTGCTGCAATGGCATGGTCGTCAATTTCCGCACTAGATAAATCGGCCGTTATGCCCAAATGAGTACGCATGGTGCGTTCGGCGTCAGGAGTCACCATAACCAGACAGCGCCCAGTAGTGCCCGGGTTCTTCTGTTGGTGAAGGCTGGTTTCTATGCCTATTTTTTCTAAATCCTGACGGTAAAACATGCCGGCTTCGTCGTCAGCAACTTTACAGCAGTAGTAGGCCTTGCCGCCGAATTGAGCGAAAGCCACCAACGAGTTAGCTGCTGAGCCACCGCCGCTTTGCTTTTTCAGTTCGCCCAGTTGGCTAAGTTCTGCAATCAGAGTGTTTTGAGCGTCTTCATCAATCAGCTCCATCATGCCTTTTTTTAAATCGTGCTTCTGCAGGAAGTCTTCAGAGACTTCAAACTCCTGATCCACCAGCGCATTGCCAATGCCGACTACATCAATGGTTTTCATAATATTAAACGGTTGCTTATTAGGGCGCGTAGTATACCCGATGAGTCACTCAGGGTCGATAAATGAACAAGGCAAAAAGTGCAATAACCAGACAAGCAACGAAAAAAAACTGCCACTGCCTTTGCCAGCGGGGCGCTCTCGATATCAACAACTCGGCGGGACGTCCTTCAAAACGTTGCCTTGCGATACGAATTCCCTGCACTTGTATAGGCCCGCCCAAACTGACCCGGTGACAATAGCTGAAGCTTTGTATCCAGCTGAGCAGAATAGTAGAGAACAAAGGGTTACGTTTTAACGGCTGCAGCCTGAATTTATTACGCTGAAATAGCGCTATAAACCGTGCAGCCAAGGCCAGCAAAAATGAAGGCAAGAAATGGGTTACGGTGTGAAGCCAGTGTGTTGCCAGACCAAAGTGTCGGTACTTTGCCTGTGCAACCGGCCAAACCTGAGTCAGTTCGGAAAGGGTTCGTACCCCAAGTGCCGCCAGTGGCCCACCAACAAACCAGAAGAGCAAAGGCGTAAAGCGATGCTCCAGAATGCTGGTTGCGCGCAGTTCGATGCTGGTTTTGGCAATGCCATGTTCACTCAGTAAATCGCAGTCGCGCCAGGTTATGCGGCTTAGCCAGGCGCGGGCGGCATTCTTGCGGCCGCGTTGCAGGTGGCTATCGGCTAATTTTATGGCGTGACTGACGGGCTGCTGACGCAGACTCACCAGTAAAATTAGCCAGCCAATAGCCAAAGACACTTCAGCACCGGCAAATACAATAGCTGCTGGCAGCAATACCAGCAGTGACATAGTTAACCACGCCAAAAAACCGGCAAGGCGCTGTTGGCCGACAGGACGGTTGGGTTTGTTAACCTTGCCGCTCATGTAGGCGGCCATTAGCCGCAAAACGGCAAAGGGGTGCCACTGCTCTGGCCAGGGAAACCAGCGCTCTGCCAGCAAAGCCAGCAGAGCCAGAGCAACAGGTGATAATAATATGTCGGTTAAAAGTTCCGTGTTCATGCAGCTATACTGCCACGGAGCAAGTTAAGCGGCAATCGGCTGGTTATTCTTATCTTTATTTGTTGGTACCGCGGCACGAACATGTTCAGCCTGACGGATTTTACCGTGAATGTAGTCGTGCAGCTCGGCAACGCGATAGCCAGGTTTTGCTTTAAAACGCAGGAACGGCAGACCCGCAGCGGCTAAGGTGTTTTTCAGGAATAAGTTACGTTTCTGCTGGTTCATTGACGACTGACCGGGTTCCAGCTCTATAGCCGCTTTAACCTGCATGGTGTGAATATCACACAACACGTAGTCAAGGATACGCTGGCTGGCTTTGTTGTGGGCATCTTTGCGTGCAGTGGAAGACAAGCCTGAACGCACGGTAACAATGTCGCTTAAACGAACTTTAGTGAATATGCGGAAGTTGTCGCCGACTGACTTTTCCAATAGTGTCAAAAACTGATCCTCCTGCGCGGTGCACAAGGAAACGTCTTTTAGCTTATAAGGGTAGGGCACATAGTTTTCAGACATTCGGCTGGCAATAATAGCCACCGCAATTAACACTACAACAAACAACAACAGGATAATTTCCATTTTTCACACCTCATCAGAAAATTGACGCTCTGTGAGGTGTGAAGCAAAAGCTGTGCCAGCTATGGCTGCTTATGGAATTTATTTAACCCAGTTATGCCGAGTAACCGCCGGGAACACCTTTGGTCGTGACACTTACTGCGTCGTGCGCGTGCAGTGACTCATAGTGATTAACTCGCAACCAGAAATCACGGAAGTTTTGCATCTGGTTTAACTGGTGTTGTAAGCGACGCGAGGCGTCCTCACAGAACATCAGGTTCTGTCCATTTAAGCGCGCAAACTCTTGCTCGTCTTCACGTTTAACGGCCGCTTGTACTGGTGTTTTAAGAGCCCCTTCAATGGCATCAATAAGTTCCACAATGGGGAAGTCATTAACACTGTCGCTTAAGGCAACTTTTACCTCAGCAACTGAACGTTGGC
>TARA_R100001369_G_scaffold45753_1_pt1 | contig 24566 bp, 28 predicted proteins | sample TARA_R100001369 | Tara Oceans TARA_R100001369 (sample SAMEA2621528) | marine metagenome | biome: marine biome (ENVO:00000447); feature: surface water layer (ENVO:00002042); material: "saline water (ENVO:00002010), including plankton (ENVO:xxxxxxxx)" | depth 5 m | reverse complement strand
TGAGTACGTGTCAGTCAGCTCTCAAGCCGACACGGAGGGGGCCGACCTTGCGAGAGAGAGAGCCGAACTGGCTGATGCGCCTGAACAAGAGCATGCGGAGCTTGCCGAGATTTATGTCAGGCGCGGGTTAGACCGAGCGCTCGCAGACACCGTAGCAAGTCAACTGATGAAGCAGGATGCGATTGGGGCACATGCACGCGATGAACTTGGAATTTCAGAAGTCTCTACGGCCCGCCCAATTCAGGCTGCATTTGCGTCGGCAGGCACATTCTCGGTAGGTGCGGCCCTTCCCCTATGTGTCGTCCTGTTGTTTCCGGAGTGGTTGCTTATGTGGATAGTCCCCGGCAGTTCGTTGGTGTTCCTTGCCTTACTAGGCTCATTAGCAGCGAAAGTCGGCGGCGCTCCTGTTCTTAGGGCAGCCTCCCGGGTTACGTTTTGGGGTGCCTTGGCAATGGGTTTGACGGCTGGGGTCGGTGCGCTCTTCGGAGTGACCGTATGATTTGCTGGCGGTGCATTCTCTCGCCTAACAAAGCGCTGCTGTCGGACAAATTTTCCGCTGCGCTCCAAGTTTGCCGCAGAGCGCGGCGTTGGTATGACTCCCTTTGTCAACTCTGAACGCGTGCAGCCCTGGCTCTTTTCAACCATAATCAGTTCTTTCTATTCTCAAATAAATTGAGCTAACGCACCAGATGAGGCAGTAATGTCGTCGGTTGCTATGCTGGTATCCGTGGATTATTTATCTTGTGATAAACAGCGCCTACCTTACTCACTCCGCCGTAGCTCCTTCTCATCAGTCTATGCTCGTGGGTCAATAACGAATTAGGTTATTGCCATCATAACGCCGTCGTAGGTTGTGCCACGTCCGCGGCCTGATCCGAATGCGTTAGCTCAAACTCGTTTATCATGCGGGTACCCGACTTAATCGAAGCTTTGGATTAACTGGCGTGAGTACCACTTCTCTGGCAATGGCCCAGAGATAAGCTGCCATCTCCCTTGCTATGGCGGTGATGATAAGATTGTAATGTTTGCCTTTTTTATTCATACGTTGATAGCGCTTGCACAGCCTGAGCTGAGTTTTCCAGGCGATATCTACAATATCTTTGGGTAACCCTTCCTGGCTAAGTTGTAAGTCCTTCGACACGTTGGCGGGGTAGCGATAACTGTGCGCTCCTTCAACCAGTTCGCCGTGCCCTCATAATTAATATTTTTTCTGAGCAGCAGAGCTTTCAGTTGGTATTTCGCGTTCTTTAAGTCTTTCATCGCCGTTTCGCGAACCCGGGATAAATCACGGACGGCTTCGTCTTCAGGCACAGGCACACAAATCGGGGTGAGATCCTCTGAATTTAAAAGCTTCACCAACTTCAGCGCATCACGGCGGTCGGTTTTAAATCGCTCCCCGTTGCTCTTCACAATAGGCGACTTCGTGAAACTCTTTATGAGTATCCAACCCTAGAAAAATCATGCTATGTTTGTTCATGCTAGCCTCCAAATGATTTAGTCTTGAACAAACTAATTATGGCACTGGCTTTTAGCTAACCCAGGAAAATGCGGAGGCTAGCATTTGGCAGGGAGTCATTGTGTCTATACACAAAAGGAGATTCAGTGCATTTTCCACACTGGCAGCATTTTTTATCGTTAGAAAGAGATTTCATCGAAACGATTGAGTTTGTTGAGCTTAACCAATCAAATGATGGCGCTTTCTCGGTAGCATATACAAAGCTATTCCTAGCCATATGCTCGGAGATCGACGTTGTTGCCAAGCTGGTTTGCAAGAAAATAAATGCTTCATCGTCAGCAAGAAATATTGGTGATTATTGCTCGGAAATTATTGAAAAGTATCCATCATTTCATACAGTGGAGTGCATGATTCCTCGCTACGGCATCAATATTCAGCCTTGGGCAAGTTGGTCAGGCTCTAGCAACCCTTCTTGGTGGCAAGATCACAACAAGGTTAAGCATCAGCGCGATACTCATTCGACATTAGCAAATCAAAAAAACGTTAAAGAGTCGCTGTGCGGATTATTTTGTTTGCTCTTGTACTTGTATCAGCCGGAGCTGTACTCGGCAACATTAAATCCGCTTCCTGTACTTTTGGATTATGAGCGCATGCCGGGGCATTTATCGGTAAACCCGGGGGCGGTTCTCCCCGATATACCAAGGTAAATGCGTGTATAACAAAGTTATCAACCCGACCTCCACTGCGTTGCTTCGTTTGCGCTTAAACGCTACGCTAGCGCAAACAAACCAACTCCGTTTAGGCGGGTTATAACGGCGCTAGCAGCGCAAGAATCGAAGAGAATCGTATGATCAAGTTACACAATATTGGCGATGATGAGTGGGTTTTTGAGGACAGCCTAGTTGATTTCTCTGTGCATGAGAGGTTAGATGATGCAATAGACCTGTGGCATTCAGGAAAGCCAGATAAAGCTGAAAGCTTAATCAAAGATATTATAGAGAAAAATCCCTATCACATAGATGCCTACCATCATGCATCAATGATATATGAGGAAAATGGGCTCGATTTTGAAGCTTACCTTTGCTGTAGAGAGGGCGTACGAATAGGTTTGTCTGCGGTTCCTGAAGAATTTTCATGGGCAACGTCAAAAATGGAATGGGGTCACCTTGAGAATCGTCCTTTTTTAAGGGCCTATCATAATCTCGGTCTTTGGTTGGAAAAACGAAATGAAGTCAATGAGGCCATTAAAGTGTATTCAAATATGCTTTCTGCATGCCCAAATGACAACATTGGGGTTAGGTATGTTTTGCCTAAGCTATGGATGGAAACTGGTGATTTTCTTTCTATTGTGCGTCTTAATAAAGAATATCCAGACGACTACTCTCCAGAACTCATGTATACGCATTCGTTAGCGTTAATTATGCTAGGTGAAATTGATCAAGCAAGAACACTACTTAATGATGCCAAGACTGCTTTTCCTCTGGTAGCAAAAGAACTAAAAAGGAAGCGTCACCCAAAGCCAAAATCGAGTTTCTCAGAGGGCATCATTGTCGGAGGCGCTGATCAAGCTTATGAATATTGGAAGCAATATGGCAAGTATTGGAGCAATTCAGAACAAGCCATGAGTCTGTTGTAAACCGTGAATAGGCAGCTAACAAAACCATTCAGCGGACGCGCCAAAGGTGCTCTGCGCTGATGGGTGGCAATAAATGAGGTATTGATTCAGTTTAAGAAAGCGGTATGATATTTTCATACTGCTCTTTTCGAGAGGCACTATCTATGAGCATGCACAGGAAAACAATCACGCTGACTGAGCAGCAGGACGACTGGGTGAAAACTCAGATTGAAAGCGGTCATTTTGGCAATGATAGTGAGTATATCCGCGATCTCATTCGAAGAGACCAGCAAGCCAAGGAACGTCTTGCCGCCCTAAGACAGGCACTTACTGATGGTGAGTTAAGCGGAAAACCTAAACCATTGGATATATCTTCTATCAAAGCGGCTGGGCGTAAACTGATGAAGGCGGCTGATTAGTGCTGAAGCTAAGCGTTACACCGAAGGCAGAATCTGACCTGACCGCGATTTGGCTGTACACCTACGAAGAGTGGGGAGCTGAGCAGGCTGATAAATACTTAGATCATCTTGAGGCAGGCATGAAACAGCTTCTTAGCCATCCGTTGCTTGGCGCTGACTATGCTCATGTACTTGTCGGCTATCGCAGATTGTACGTAGAGCATCATGCGGTTTTCTATCAAGTGTTGAAGTCAGAGGTGCTTATTGTTCGTGTTCTGCACGAAGACATGGATGCGCCCCAAAGGCTTTTGGATTAGCGGGCGTTGGTATGACTTCTTTCGCTAACTCTGAGCGAGTACAGTTCTGAACTGGAGGAATATATGGCTCTAACTGAATTTGAGGTCAAAAAAATAGAGAAAGCCGGAGAAGCATTTCTTGCTAAACACCGGCCACCGCCAAGTATAAGAAGTGATCTAGATATTGGTTGGCGCCTGGAAAAGCAATCTATTTATATTTTTGAAACTCGACCAGTTTGGAATAATCCATCTGAATATCAGAATTTGGATATCGCAAAATCTACCTTTGTTCGCAGTCAGGGTGTTTGGAAAATTTACTGGATGCGGAGTGATTTAAAGTGGCATGCCTACGAGCCTAAAAGCCAGGTAAAAACAATTGACCAAGTTTTTAAAGTTGTAAGTGAAGATGAGTTTTGTTGTTTTTTCGGATAAGCCGTATAGGAAACCGCTAAGTTCTCCATTAAACAAAGCCATCATTGGAGGATGATCTATGGCAATTGACGAAGATAAAATCGATGAGTCCGTTTTGGCTTTGCTATATCTAGCATTGCATGATGACAGTCGGGCTTGGAAGTCTTTTGACTGGGATGCAATGAACCGACTTCACGAAAAAGGACTCATTGGTAACCCGGTCGGTAAGGCAAAGTCTGTTGTGTTCACCGAGGAAGGATTAAAAGAGTCAGAGCGCTTGTTTCGGGAGTTGTTTACCACTTGATTACTAAATGTCCACTAAGTGTCCACCCGTATGTTCAAAGGTTATGAGTTAAGGAGCTATTATTGAATTCAATGGATCTTAAACGGGCGGAAAAACTGTCTTTCAACTTACTCATAGCATCCGTAGCGCTGGCCGTGCTTATTTTTCTAGTAGTAAGTTTGACTGGTGACGGTTGGGCTCAAATTGCTGGTTTTTTTATGGGATTTTGCGTTGGCGGCTTTTTGGCTGTAGTTCCTGCACTATATTCTGGTTATATTCTAATAAAAACGAATGCGAGTTCAGCTAACCTAAAGTCAGTTTTAGCACTCTCAGTTGTGTGGTTTATGACAGTATGCGCTTTATATGTCTTTTAGAAGATAACAAATTATGACAACCCTTATAACCGTAATTGCCGTTTTGCTACTCGCAGCAGTATTAAACTTCCGGAGGTTTTGGTGATTGTCAGGAAAATGGAAGAGAGGGATCTTGAAGCTGTAAGCGGCATCTGCCTTGCCTCGTTTCTTCAATCTGTAGCTGATAGCTTGTCTGATGAAGGCAACAAAAAGAAAAGGAGTATCGAATGGAGTATTTTTACTTACTAAGCTTATTAGGGCCGCTTTCATTAGTTGTTGTTCTTTTTATGCTTCGCTCATCGCGTTTAAATAATCCCGAACATGTTTTGCAAGAAACGGGAGATTCCGTACGGATTCTTCATACTCCTTTGGCCAGGGTCGTGCCGTCTCTGGGGAAACTCATTAACAAACACAAGGTAGCTCGTATTCAGAAAGCTGACAGAATTGTGACTGTTTTCAATCAGAGCTCAAATGCAATTGATATCACGCTGTCGAAAAAACATACCGACGTGGTGTTTAACCGAGCTGGCTCGTTATTTCCAAATGCTGAGAAAGTGGTTATTAATAGCTAGTAATGAGCATACTTGGGCTGGTCAATGCTGCTGTGGAAAAAGATTAAACTTTAACCAGTAGCTGCCGTTAACAAGTTACGGGCTATACTAAAATCAAGCTATAGCCGAACTTTTCAGGAGCAATATTATGTCAATTACTACAGGTAATAGCACCTCCGTAACGGGCTCTGGCAAGCAGAATAGCCCCGCAAAAACTGACGACAACCGCAACAGTATGAAAGAGATGGCAGCGCAGTCTAAGCAGGCAAACAATGCTGGCATTTTGCGCGCTCACGAGCGGGTATCTCTGAACAGTAATAATGATTCGCTCAGCTTATTGTACAAAACGGCGCTGGAAGGCATTAACGCTGAGCTGGAACCGGTAATGGGCAAAAATGCCACGCAGAAAATTTACGATTCCGGCGTTGATACTTCTCCCGAGGCCACGGCAGATCGCATTGTTTCTTTTGCGACCAATTTTTATGGTCGTTACAAGGAGATGAACCCGGGCGAATCGGAAGAAGACACTCTGAATAATTTCATGGAAGCTATTACTGGCGGTATTGAAAAAGGCTTTGATGACGCCAAAAATATTCTTACAGGCTTACAAGCATATGAAGGCGAAGTCGAAAGTGGTGTCGACAAAACCTACGATTTAGTAATGAAAGGCCTGGACAGTTTCCGCGAAAAAATGCTGGAACAGGCGACCAAGTCAGAAGAGTCTGATAGCGGCGCTGAGGACTAACCTCGGCGCTTTGCTCCCCCCGAATAGACGTCTGCTAAGTACTTTTGATGAGTTCAGCACCTAACCCTTGAATTGTTGATATAAAGAGTCATCAAGTTAAGTAAAGGTGCTGGCAATTTTTTAATTTCAACAGGTAAGATAGTTCCCTTCGACTCTATGGAATACAAAGGACAAACTTTTGGCTCCCCCTGATCACAACACAGATATTGTAGGAAAGTTTATTGATGTGTCTTTGTATCGGGAGCTTGCCGAGAAAATACCGGATAGAAACCTGGAAATTATTGAGCTAATTCTTCAGAAAGACAAAGAGCAGATTGCGAATGCATACAAGCCCTACCTTAATGGCATGGAGCTCAGCCCTTTTGCCGTCACCTTAGGCGATAACGTGCTTTTTACAAATTCTGTTGGTACTGTCTACTACGTTGATTTTGACTTTGGTGTTTTCGATATGGGTAGGTCTCTCGATGAGTTTGTCGTTGAATTAAAGAGTGGGCAATGAAACTGAGTATTGGAATAATCATCGCTATTTGCCTGGTGATATTGGGTCTATGGGCTGCCGATATTGCTAGTGATCGCGGCAATAAAGTAAAAATTACGGAAGCTGTCTCGGCATACAGCAACTGGGAATGTGGCTACCCTAATAAGTCGGGTTGCAGCGTTGTATTCGATGTTCCGGCCGGAACTGACCATGACGTTAAACGTATACGATACGGCAAAGACTTTATGGCCATTCAGATTAACCAGGACGGCCTAAGCGGCTGGGTGTTTTCAGGGAAAGGAGTGCAAACTATTGCGAAACCAAGTAGTTAATCAATTTCACTATTGCGTTTCTGTTCAACGCCGAGGACGCCATGTTTAAGCGATTACGCAATTGGTTTGAGAATAGACGCATTAGAAAAATGGGTTTCACGATAAGTGAGTGGGAGTCCGCGGTAGCTGACTGGCCGGTAATGGCTCGTTATCAAGGGGCGGAGCGCGATGCACTGCGAGATATGGCGTTCCGTTTTCTGGTTCGTAAAAACTTTGCATCAGGCGGGGATTTTCAGTTCACCGATGCGATGTGCCTAAAAATAGCGACCATGGCCTGCGTACCTGTTCTGCACCTTGGGTTAGATTGGTACGATCATTTATACACCATTATTCTTTACGAAGGGGACTTTGTTCCTAATCGTCCGTATCGTAGCGACGACGGCGTTGTTCACCCTCAAAGCCCGGGGTTAAGTGGGGAGGCATGGTTGCGTGGTCCGCTTATTTTATCGTGGCAGTCGGTATGTCAAACAGGGCCTCATGCTCGTCATGGAAAGGCTAGTAATGTCGTTATTCATGAGTTTGCCCACAAACTCGATATGTTGCGCGATGGTGCTAACGGTGCGCCGCCGATGCATCCGGATATGAAGCCCGGCGAATGGCACGATATTTTTTCTGCGGCCTGGGAGAGGTTGCAGAGTGATTCTATCCATCATAGGCCGTTACCGCTTGATGGCTATTCGTTAACCAGCCCGGCTGAATTTTTCGCGGTATGTAGCGAAACCTTTTTTGAAGATCCACAGAACATGAAAGAGCACATGCCCGAGGTTTACCGGTTATTATGTCAGTTCTACCGACAGCGTCCTTGCTGACGAATATTGCTGTGCTCCAACCACGTGAGCGGCTTAATCCGTTGTAACAGCTAGTTCCATGGCAATGCGTTCGCTTTCTACTGAATCGACTTCCTGAGGCTCTCTAATACGTACCCGATCAGCAGATATACCGCTCTTAGAATTGTTGACCAAAGCATCACGCACTGCCTCTGCACGTGCATTTGCGATAGCTTTGAGCTCCTCATCTGTAATCGACTGCGCTGCTATAACCTTTTCAGCTAAGTGGTTGCGATAGGCCAGAGCGTCGAATTTCTCTTCATTGGATGCTTCACTTGGTTTTTCAGTGAAGCGGTCCTTCAGGGCTTCGAGTTCTGTGTTCGGGTAATGAGAGGAGAATATTGCCTCCATAGCGGCCTGACTTGACTCGCTTGTCAGGCTTGGCTCCTCTACCTCGCTTCCTTCTTCCGCCAGACGTTGTCGTAAAACTTTCACCGCTTTATCTTCTTTCAGAGTAGGAGCATCGAAAGCCCGGTTGAATGGACCGGCTAGTTCGAGAGCCAGAGCAGGACGTTCATTGAGGGCCTCGCGAAGCTTAGCAATGCGCTCACGCTGGGGAGGGAGCAAATGGGTACGTCCCTCCGGAAACTCAACTTTACCCATTTCTTCTGAGTCCGCGCCCACAAGGTTAGCTAAAAAGCTGAAAGGTGCGGTAACGACAGACTTAATAGCGTCTCCAACGGCCTGTTGGATAACTTTGCCAAAGTCGAACTGCGGGTTGCCAACATCTCCACTTACCGGCAGATTTAGGTCAATGACACCGTCGCTGTCCTGCAGCAATGCAATGGCGAGGTCCAGGGGGAGATCCATTGCGTCGCTGGATTCCATTTTTTCGCCCAGTTTCAGGTCATGTAGCACCAAGTTATTCTGTCCGTCTAGCTTTTCCTCATTAACGGTGTAGTCGAGATCAAGATCCATCGTGCCGTCTGCTATTTTTCGGCCAGCGAAGTTCACGGTATAAGGAGAGTATTCAGGGATCTGAAGGTTACGGAATCTGACATTAACAGTCGTCTGGCGCGTTGGATGCCAGGCGTGAACGGTGCCGGTTACCTGTGCCAGGCCATACTCTGCAACTTCGCCTTCAAGCTTCACCCGTGCCGGCTCAGACGAATCGGAACTCAAAGTAGACACTTCTCCGCTTAGTGTGTGAATACTTGTAGAGAAGGGCAGCGGCAGAGAGTTATCGGAAAACTGAATGTCGCCGTCAGACAGCTCAACACCTTCTATAGTGATACCGAACGGTTTGGTTTCCTCGCTTTTACTCGTATCGTCTTTTGTGTCGGCCGGCGCATCAACGACAAGTTGTCCGAAGTTAGTGGTTTTGTCCTGGTTAATGACCACCCGACCGGACAAGCCTTTAACGACAATGGGCGCTGTTTCAATCTCGTTGTTTGCTATGTTCAAATCAAACTGTTCGGTTTTAAGGCTATCCCATCCAAGGAGAGTCTCGTCGTTAGAGGCTTCTTTGATGTTCAGTGTATTAATGCTGGCAGAGCCTTTAAAAGCAAAAGGTTGTTGTGCATTGGTACTCATTTTCCCATTCAGGGTCAGTGTTCCGTTTTCAAGCTGCACGTTCATAAATTGCTGCAGGTAAGGGGCTGCCTGCTTAAACGCCAACTCGTTAATTTCGGCATTTCCTTCCAGAGCTGGGCTCGGCAATAATTGAAAAGTTCCGTTGAAGGCGAGTTTACCGCCCTTTGTAAGCTGACCATTCAGGCGCAGCGGGAAGCTCGCGTCATTTTGTAGGGTGAAATCTTTTACGGAAAGGCCTATGTTCTGCAGAGCCAGTGACACCTGTTTGGGTTCGGCATCGTCAGCAGCTGTTACGTCTTTTAGATTGTCAGCAAAACGCAGAACACCGTTCTCCAACTTAAAGTCTCTGATGCGTAAGGCAGGCATTTCCGCAGGCTCTTCTTTCCCTGATTCTTTTTTCTCCGATTCCGGGCCAGAGCTATCGGCGGCAAGACGTGAGAAGCGCGTTTCACCTGAAGCAAAGCGTTCTTCCTGAATTATTAGCTTGTCTATTTGAATTGCTTCGAAAGTCCAGGTTTGGTCAATAATGCTCGACCATTCCAGGTTGACGAACAAATTGCCCCAGCCAAGTAACTGCCGGTCATCTTTGTCATTTAGCGCAACGCCATTCATTCTAAGCGTTAGTGTATACGGGTTGGTTTGCACCGACTCTATGCGCAACTCACGGCCAAAATCTTCTTTAGCCGTATTCACCGCAACGTACTGGATTACCCAGGGTAGGGCAAAAAAGCCCAGCAAGGTGTAGAGAATAATCAGTACCAACAGCCAGAACCGAACGCGACGCGGGGAGGCCCATTTTTCTCGCAGATAGTTGCCGAATTGACCAAGTGAGCTGCCGTGCATAATAGAGCCTCCGTTAAAGCGAGTAATAATGCACAGTGTAGCCGCCCGAGCGGCCAGCGTCACTTTCGTGTAACGTAAATTTTATTGCGGTACTCTTGCTGGCTATGGTGTAGTAAATAGTTGTGGAACCTAAGGACTGTCGAAGCACCATTTCCACAGATGCCAGTAAAGTAAGCCATAGAATCAAAACGTAGCGCCAGACCTTTTGGAGACAACATGAAATTTAGCTTAATCATGCTTTTTATATTGAGCTTTGCCGTTCCCGTGTGTGCGGAGACTCAGGAGCGCTCTGATTGGGGAAGCGTATTCGAAAAATATGAAGTTCAGGGCACTATTGTCGTAGTCGATGGGCGTGAAAATGATCAGACGACATTTGTGTTCGATAAAGAAAGAGCTGCAAAACGGTTTTCACCTGCGTCAACATTTAAGATCCCACACACGCTTTTTGCCCTTGATGCAGGCGTCGTTCAGGACGAGTTTGAGGTGTTTAAGTGGGATGGAGTGGAACGCAGTTTTGCCGGACACAATAGTGACCAGAACCTGCGCTCGGCTATACGCAACTCAACCGTTTGGGTTTATCAGCAGTTTGCGGAAGGTATTGGAGCGGAAAAAGCGAAAGACTACTTAAAGCGCATTGATTATGGAAATGCAGCTCCGTCTGACGATATCCGTAATTATTGGCTGGATGGGAAGTTGGCTATTTCTGCCAACGAACAGATTGATTTTTTGCAAAGGCTCTACCTTAACGAACAGCCTTTTGCGGTAGAACATCAACGGTTGATAAAAGATCTGATGATTGTTGAAGCTGAGCGGAAGTGGATTTTGCGAGCAAAAACCGGCTGGGAAGGCAGCTTTGGTTGGTGGGTTGGTTGGGTTGAGTGGCCAGAGGGCCCAGTGTTTTTTGCATTGAACATCGACACACCGAACCGCATGGCTGATCTTGGCAAACGTGAAAAAATTACACGTGAGATTTTGACTTCTATTAATGCCTTACCGGGCCGTACAGCTGAAAAGAAATAGTCAACGTCGTTGAACTGGCGTGACAGAAAAAGTATAAGAAATGAAATATGAATATTGAAATTGAAAATTACTATGAGTTGTTGGCCTTACATAAGACGCTAATGGCCGTTAAGTTCGACGAATACTCTTCTCTCAAAGACGCGCAAGGTAGCCCTTTGACGGCTAGCCTGGCTTTTAAGGTGTTCGATTTGCTTGTTTCATCCAGTTTCAACGAAGGCCAGAAAAAACGAGCTCAAGACTGGCTCGAGTGGCAACGCGCCGACACGAACCGACTGGAAACAAAGTTACTTCTTAAGCATATAGCTGACTCAGCTTGGTGGAGCGAGGCCGCCCCCCAGGAACGACAAGAGTACGTACGGGACTTTATGGCTCCGCTGATATTGGGCGATGACGCATTTAATGAAATTCTCAAATATGAATAACAACCCTTTGAGGCTGGCACTTAATGGCATTCGAAAACTTTCTTGAGGCAGTTGAAGGCCCTGATCGAGACTTAAACTTTGCGATTAAGTCCGGTAGCAAAAAAACATTAGGCATTATTGGTAAGCTCTCGCAGAACGTGAATGCTTATGATGATGAAGCAAAGCATATACTCGTACGCCAGTTGTTCTCATTGGCTGCCAATATTGACCTTCGTGACAAGACAAGTGGTCAGCTTATTGCGGCTATTGGAACCTACTTTTTAAAAGCGGCTAAATCGGCAGAGAGTGCGAAATTTATATTTAACGAGTGGTCTAGGCGACTACTTTATCTGGACTATAACAAGAAAGAAGAGTGTCAGGCGGCGTACCAATGGTTGCTGTTACTAAACCAAAGCGACGGAAGCGCACCGAGCCCGCGTGAGCTGGTAAAAGTATTTGATGAGTCGCAACCTATTCTCAGCGAAATCTACGAGAAAATATCAGCGGTTTCTAATGCCGAAGGTTTGCTGGTTGATAAATCAGGCCTTCAGCCGGGTTACAAGCTCGTCGAAACCTTTTTAACGACTTGTTTTTATCATTCAGACAACTGCCCCTCCAATTATGAGTTATGGGTGCTTAGCTGTGTCGAAAGAGACATTAACTTCGGTAATGGCTTGATTCTGTCTGTATTGCAACGCTCCGATGAGCACCCTCAGGTTGTGGCACGGCTCATTGATTTATATATAACCTCTATGGTTGATGAAAACGATGGTGGCATGGCCTGGCGGCTTTTCTTTGACTTATTAGATCCTGAGGAATACCCGGCTCAGCAGCTAAATCAAATAATCGTTTATCTGGAGCCTAAAGTCAGACAGTGGACTGATGAGCAAAACGAGCATGCAATTAATTGTCTATTTGCTCTGGAGCAGGACGAAAATAACTCGGTTAAAACCTTACTCACTCGCTCAAAAGGGGCCGGGAAGCTGGCGAAATTACTGGCCTCCAATGGAAGCGGTAGTGCAGCTAAGCAATTATCGGGTCTGCTGACGCAGCAGGGAGTGAGCTCGTCATACAAGCTTCCTACCGGCGGTGAAGCTCAGTTCGAAGATTTGAATTTTAAATTAATGGTTATTGATGAGCTTATGTACGTAAATAAGTTGTTGTCTCCTGAATTTAATTTAAGAGACTTCGCTAAAGCCTATGACGCCAGAGAAATTTCAGTTTCCGGTTATGAAAGCATACCTGAGGCTCTGGATTACATGAGAGGGCTGGCTATTCCGCAAGAGCTACTGTCCCGTATTACTCATTTAAGTTACGACGCTTCAAGAGAAATTTACGGTCAGCTAGTACCATTCTGGGATGGTGAAGATGACCGTTTTGGGGTGTCCTCATTAAGCGACTTAGATAAGTTGGAAAATATTCAGAAAATAGAAGGTTTCAACGAACGGCTGGTTGAGTCATTTTCACCAGTTATTGAAAGCAAAAATATAACAGTTATTAAGTAGCTTAAAGATGAGAAAAAATGTTTTTTTAATAATTACGATATTGTTCAGTGTATCTGCTTTTAGCCGTGAATTCGTTCAAAATGGCTCCTCAATGGAACCGACAATAAAAGCCGGGCAGACAGTTGAAATAGGGGTTCTCTCGTCTTTCGGCTATGAACCTAGCCGCTGGGATGTGGTTGCCGTGAAAAATCCTCAGCAATTTAATCTTTTGGTTTTCAGAATCGTAGGTCTTCCTAATGAAACGATTCAGCTCGAAGAAGATGGTGTCTATATAAATGATGAGAAAGTAAAGCTACCAGAAAAGCTGATTGAGTCTGGAGTGCAGTACTTGCCAGCTAGTGCTGTTATAAAACGTAAAAAATATTCTAATAGCTTATATACAACAGGCGAAGAAGAATATTTCCTTCTTGGTGATAACACGGTTAATGCCAACGATAGCCGCTTTGAACTTGGTATTATCCATCGCAGCTTGATACTCAATAAAGTTGAGGGTGATCTCTGATACTGACCTATTCGGCTAGCCCGGTGTGTACTCTTGAGTTTTGCAGATGTAGCCGAAAGGAACTATCGTGTCTAAATGCTTACCGAAACAGTAACGATTAAAAGTTAAACTAAGGACTTGCACATGCGCACCTGGATTTATACCGTGTTTACCGCTTTTCTATTTGGGCTGACAGCGCCGGCTTCTGCTGACGACCATGCTCCGAAATACGACGCTCGCTTGAGCGGTTATTCTTACCCTTTTGAAGTTCATACCTTTGAATTTGACAGCCAACGACAGAAACTGGAAATGGCTTATATGCACTTACCGGCGAAAGGCGATCAGCCAACGGTTTTGTTGCTGCATGGAAAAAATTTCGCAGCCGACTACTGGGAGAAAACCGCTAACTATCTTCACGAAAAAGGCTACGGGGTACTTATGCCGGACCAAATCGGTTTTGGTAAGTCCTCCAAACCTGAGCATTATCAGTTTTCCTTCGAAGCTCTGGCTAATAACACTAAAGGGCTAGTGGAGTCGCTTGGAATCGATAAGCTTGTTGTGATGGGTCATTCTATGGGCGGCATGCTGGCTACCCGCTATGCCCTGAACCATGCCGACAATGTCGAGAAACTGGTGTTGGTTAACCCTGTTGGCCTGGAAGACTATTTGCGTTATGTGCAATACAAAGATCCGGCTTTCTTTTATAAGAACGAGCAGGGCAAAACCATTGATAAAGTCCGGGCCTACCAGAAGAAGAATTACTATGACGGTAAATGGTCAGAGGATTACGAAGCGTTAATCAAAATTCACGAAGGCTGGATAAACGGCGATGACTGGGATCTGGTAGCCTGGAATAACGCGTTGACTTACGACATGATTTTTACCGGTAATGTATCTAACGAGTTTGACCAATTAACGGTACCAACGCATCTAATTCTGGGAACCCGGGACACCACCGGCCCTGGCCGTGGCTGGAAAAAAGAAGGCGTTGATTATCAGCTTGGCCGCTACGACCAACTAGGTGAAATTGTGGTAGAGCAAATTCCCGATGGTCACTTGTATGAGCTGGAAGGCCTTGGTCATATGCCGCAGTTTGAAGCGTTTGACCGTTATCGTGAGCAGTTGGATAAGATTTTTTAATTTAGATCCGTCTGCTTTGGCCTAAAGGGGGTAAATTGAGGCGAAATATTTGTGTAGTTGTTTCCTTTTGTCGTTAATTAAAGTTTCAATCTTTATTCGGTGAGTTTGGTCATCCTTAAGAAATAGGGACGCTAATAACGTCCCTGATTTTTCAGTAATGTTTCAATTTTTTATTAATATTTCAATGATATTGAAGTCATTCTGATCAAGTGAATTAATTTCTTCTTCAGAGTCGATGCAGGCTTGGCATGATCCTACCGACTGATCGAATTTTAGAAAAACTAGGTTCTTGCTTTTGTCGTTCCAATATTCTTCTCTAACTAGAATAGATTTTAAAATTTCGAAGTTACTGTTTTCTAAATTATGATCTTCTTTTGGGAATTGAAAGTTAGATCTGATTGCATTAGTAGCTTCATTTCCCGATTTGAAAAGTTTGGGCTTTCCTTCTTTGCTCCACAAGTAAACTGCTGGTACTTTATTTACTATTCCTGAAGATAAAAATTCGTTAACATCCATTTCGTATACTTGATCGATAGTTTTTGCATTCACGAAAAATGAAATCGTCATTAAAATCAGCGTAAAAGATATTTTTAGTTGTTTCATAGCTTCTCCTAAAATGAGAGGAGGAGCTTTTCCTCCTCTCATATAGTAGACATAAACTTAAGCGACACTTTGGAACGGACAGATTATTACAATCTCAATCGAACAGTTACCTTGTGTATCACATTTTAATCTTGTTTCTGTTGAGCAGCCAGCTGATGCATTAAAACTGGAAAAACCAGCAAGCATGATCGCTACAACAGATACCTTTTTTACAATGGACATATTAATCTTCCTTCTCTAGTTGTTTATCCATTAAGTTGATTTAACGTCATGTATTGACGTCCATTCGTACTACCGGAACGAATCCGAGATCTTTCTAAGTACAACTGGAAAAGAAAGATTTAATGTTTTGATAACATCCTAATATACTTATATAGTGATCAAAAAGTGACCAGTCAAGTTTTTCTTTTGATTAGTTTTTGGGGGAGAGTTCAGCGTCAGGGAGTAGATCTTAGAAGTTCTAGGTAAGTTACTGAGAAGGGGGAGTTTATACGATCGACTAAGAACAACTAGAAAGCTAAAGCTCTTTTAATTGAGCAACGGAAAGTTGTCTTTTCTTCTTTATCGATATACTCCAAACTGCCGCCATGGCTGAGCATTATTTGGCGGCTTAGTGCTAGTCCTATGCCGGAACCTTCGCGCTTTGTTGTAAAAAAAGGGACAAACAACATCTTTCGCGCGTCCTTGTCGACACCCGGACCATAGTCAGAGATATCAATATGTACGTAGTATCGTGACAAACTTAACTTTACATCTATACGCTTTGAGTTTGCGGTTTCAACAGCTTCGATAGCGTTTTTTATCAAGTTTATGATGACTTGCTCAATTTGGCTTTCGTCAACCATCACAAAATGATCAATCACTCGATCTAATCGAACTTCTATTCTCTTTTGCTTATACTCGTCTTCGAAAATGCTTAAGCTATGACGGACGATGTCATCAATCTTAGCCTTTTTTAGGTTCGGTTTGGGAAGGTTGTCTAACTGTTTGAATTTAGAGACGAAGTCCTTCAGTTTAGTTGCTCTACGTTCTAGAATTTCCAATCCTCTTGTCAGATCTCTTTGATCGGAGACTGTAGCAAAAGAGAGTTTTTTGGGTAAAAGTTTTTGACAAGAGTTTGATATTGAAATTAATGGCGTTAAAGAATTAGCTACTTCGTGTGTGAGCACCTTAGTCAGAGTTTTGTAGGCTTCTTGTTCTTGCAAAAGCATTCTATTATGCACGGAATGCATCGAAACAACCTTTAATTTCCTTTCTTGAAACGACATTATCGTTGTGTATAAAGATATCGAATCAAGGCGTTCTTTTGTTTGCCAAGTAATTGTTTTTTCTATGTTAGGGTGAGTATTTTCTATTACTGTTAAGAGATGCCCTAAGTCACTTGCCTGCTTGATTCGTCTCCCCAAAATATCGTCAACTTTGCTATTTTTACGAACAATCTCCCGGGTGTTGGCATCAAAGATAAGTACGGCAAACTCTAAATGCATAAGTATAGATGATATGAGTTCGTGTTCTTCTTCAGCTTTTTTTTGGGTAGATAAAAATGCCTGCCTAGCCTTCTCGAAGTCGTTTTTAAGGAAGTGAACGTTTGCTATTCTCTGAGTTTTATCATCACTCAATAACGTCCTAATAATGTTAATTTGATTATCTTGATATTTCGCAATTAAGCCGCACTGGAGAGCGATAAAAAAGCATCCAAAAACAAATAAAAAGGCCGATAAAAAAGTCATTTCAATTTCTATAAAGACCAACACGGAAGCCGAGACCAATACTAGCGATATTATATTGTAGATTAGGAACTTATATTGAATACCCATTATAAATTATGCTTCTCCATTCTTCGGTATAGCGAACCCCTGGTAATTCCTAGTGACTTAGCCGCTTTGGTGACGTTACCTTTATGATGACTTAAGGCGCTTTTTATCGTTTCCAATTCTATATTAGCCAAGTTGAAGTCTTCTATTTTAAGGGGATGGTCAAGCTCTGAAGTATTGTCTTTAGGCTCATAGTTTTGTCGGTTAATGATATGGTTAGTGTCTATTTCTCCATCATCACAAAGAAGGATTGCCCTTTCTACACTATGGGCGAGCTCCCTGATATTTCCCGGCCAGTCATAACCTTGTAAATCGTTGACTGCTTTGTCTGGTATACGCAAATGCTTCCGATATTTCTTTGAGAATAAATCAAGGTAGTAATTTAACAAGTGAGGAATGTCGTCTCTACGCTCCCGAAGTGCTGGGATATGAATTTCGAAAGTATTAATTCGGTAGTAGAGATCTTCTCTATAAACGCCTGAGCTAATAAGTTTAGACAGCTCTTCGTTGGTCGCACAAATCAATCGGATATCGATTGAAAAAGGTTTGGTACTGCCAACACGAGTAATCTCTCTATTTTGCAGAACACTTAATAGTTTTGCCTGATGCTCTAGTGATAAATTTGCAATTTCATCAAGAAAAAGAGTCCCGCCTGAAGCCACTTCAAACCGACCTGGTTTATCCTGAGTGGCTCCGGTAAATGCTCCTTTGGTATGACCAAACATCTCGCTTTCAAATAAGGAGGTTGGTATTGCTCCCATATCTAATTTGATCAAAGAGCTTTTAGCACGGAGACTCTGATTGTGGATAGCATAGGCAGCGAGTTCTTTACCGGTGCCACTCTCGCCTGTTATTAGTACGTTAGCGTCGGTTTTTGCAATTTTATCTATCATCTCAAAAACGTGCTGCATGGATTTGCTTTTGCCGATAAATTTATGCGAAGGAGAATTTACGGACTTATTAAGGGTAAGGTTTTTATTTCTTAGGTTAGCGAGCTCTCGCTTATCGGCAAGGTGTTTCATTGAAGAAGATAGTTTGGCAACAAGCTCATCGTTGTCCCATGGCTTAGTCAGAAAATCTAATGCGCCTTGTTTAATAGCTTCAACTGCTAAATCTATCTCTCCGTACGCGGTCATGCATAACACGCCAATTGTGTCATCTACTTCAAGAATTTTCTTCAGCCAAAACAGCCCTTCTTTTCCACTGCTAGAGTCTCTGGTGTAGTTCATGTCGAGTAAGACGAGGTCGTAATTGTATGAGTTTAATGTGTTTATAATCTCACTAGGCGAGCTAAGCGTGCTGACCTTATCGAAGTTGCCCTTTAAGAGAAGCTCCGCCGCTAGTAAGACATCAACGTCGTCATCAACAACAAGTATTGAGCTAAATTTTTTCATTAAAGTCCAGCCATATTTTTTGAACGATGTTACTCGACAGCAAGTGTTCACTTTCGGACGAATTTTGTTTTTAGTCAAATTAAAGGTGTCCGATTTTGTTACACATTTAACTCGTTTAAGTTTAAGTAATTGATTTTTAATTATATATTATTTGGCTTGAGTTTTGCTTGATCTAATGCGATTTAGGAAAAGACTTTTTAGGAACCTATCGTGGATAAAATAGTAAAAAGAAAGAATACACGGAAAATAGGGCTTATCTTGATAGTAAGTAGCTTATTGGTAGCCGCGCTATACATAGTGATACTTTCTGGCAGTTTTGATAAGAGCCGTTTACAAAAAGTAGCTAAATCTAGTATTACAATTTCCACCGCCCGGGAAGGCTTTGTAGAGGCTTCGTTAAACGTAAGAGGTAAGATTGCTCCGCAGAAAACGATTTATCTGGACTCAGTTTCCGGTGGAAGGGTTGAACAGAAATTTGTGGAGCGGGGTGATTACGTCAAAAAAGGGGAGCCTTTGGCTCAATTAAGCAATACAAGCTTGCAATTGGATGTGATGAGTAGAGAAGCACAAGTAACTGAACAGCTCAACTTTTTACGAAACACACAAATGACAATGGAAACGAACCGGCTAAACCTTAAGCGGGATTTATTAGAAATAGAACTGCAAATTTCACACCTTGAGAGAAAATATAAGCAAAGTACGCATCTTATGGAACAGGGTTTGATTCCTCAAGAAACTCTGGATGAGGTTCGAGAAAATTTAGTTTACTACCGTTCGAGAAAAGAACTAACTTTGGAACGCCAAGATCAGGAAAACAGCATCAGGAAAGCGCAAATTGCACAGCTTAAAGACAGTGCCGAAATGTTGGAAAAGAATTTAGAGTTTGCAAGAAAGAATATTGAAAATCTATTAATTAAATCGCCGGTGAACGGGCATTTGAGCGAGTTCAATATTGAGCTAGGTGAATCAAAACAGGCTGGATCACGCCTTGGACAAATCGATATTCCCGGCGATTACAAAGTTTCTATTTTTCTGGATGAATATTATCTGAGTCAAGTAGGGCTTGGTGATGAGCTTCGCGTAAAGCTAAAAAATACAATGCTAAAAGTGCATATTTCGAAAGTCGACAGTCGAGTTTCAAATTCCCAATTTTTAATTGAAGCTGATCTTCCCTCTGATATTCAAGGGTTAACAAGCGGTATGAGCGTTGAAGCAGAGCTTGTTTTATCTAGTAATAATCAGAAGGGCGTTATTCTCGATCGTGGAGCTTTCTTTTCTTCTACTGGTGGAAACTGGGTTTTTGTTTTGAGTGATGACGGTGAATATGCAGAGAGACGACCAATTAGAATTGGGATAACGAACAAAGATTACTATGAAATACTTGATGGAGTTAACCCGGGTGAACGGGTCATTACGTCAAGTTACAGCGGTTTTGAACGAGCTGAAAAGCTTGAGTTACATTGAATTGGGGACAGCCATGATAGAAATTAAACGTTTAAGCAAGGTTTTTGCCACAGAAGAAGTGGAGACCACTGCGCTGAATGATATCGATTTGAAAGTTAACGAAGGTGACTTTATTGCTGTTATGGGTCCGTCGGGCTGCGGTAAATCTACGCTTTTATCTATACTGGGAATGTTGGATTCGCCGACTTCTGGTGAATTTTATTTTCTGGATGAGGAAGTCTCCAATTATGCAGAGCGCACCCTGACAAAGCTCAGGAAGAGTAACATTGGGTTTATTTTCCAGAATTTTAATTTAATTGACGAATTAACTGTTCGTCAAAATGTTGAGCTTCCGCTGCAATATCAGCATCTTCCTAAAGCCCAAATACGAAAAAGAGTCGACTCTATTTTACAACGTGTCGGAATTGATCATCGAGCCAATCACTTTCCACAAGAACTGTCAGGAGGTCAGCAACAAAGAGTCGCTATTGCGCGGGCTTTAGTCATTGACCCTAAGCTTATTTTAGCTGACGAGCCAACCGGCAATTTAGATTCAAAAAATGGTGACCAAGTAATGCAGTTGTTGGAAGAACTGAATAGTGCAGGCACAACTGTTGTAATGGTGACTCACTCGGAGAAAGACGGATTTCATGCTGACCGTGTCGTTTACATGCTCGATGGAAAAATTATTGAGTCAGATATGCTTCGCAGTACAAATTTAACGTCATAAAAGGCTAACTGTATGATTGTTAACTACATACAAAACGGATATCGAACTTTAGCTTTTCATAAAAGCTACTTTATCTTGAATTTCTTGGGCCTGGGGTTGGGAATTTGCGCAGCTGTTTTGGTCGCAACATTTGTTAATTATGAGTTGAGCTACGACCGATACCAGCCTGAATCTGAAAATATATATCGAGTTCATACCGATTTCAGTGCATATGGTTTAGGTGTGTTACCTGTCTCAAATGTGGCTGTATCTAATGAAGTTAAAAGCATTAACGATATTCGCGAAGTTTTTGTGCTGTCTAACGCGAAAGTCCCCAATTTTGCTGAGCTAAATGGTAGAAAATTCGACTTGCCCAACTATTATTCTGCAACAGCAAATATCAAGAATTTTATCGATCTCGATGTACTGCACGGTGATCTCGCTGAGGTGCTTAGTAAGCCAAATCAGATTGCTCTCAATAAATCGCAAGCAATACGATTTTTTGGGGTCACCGATGCAGTTGGAAAAACACTAACTGCTGGCGACAAGGAGGTTAAAGTCGGCGCTATTTTTCATGACTTGCCATCTAATACTCACTATGATTTCGAAATGCTGAGTCGAATAGAGCCGAGCGTCATGAGTTCGACCAATAGAGTGAATACCGATAGTTTTGTTTACATAAAAACGGGAAAGAATGTTGAAGTTTCCGAACTAGCTGAGCGACTCAGTGATGTGTACGGCTCCGGCACTTTTGAAGGTAAACTGAAAATTCAGCTTGTGCCTTTGCGCGATATACACTTGATGCCAAGCACCGTGATGGATATGAAGCCTGGTGGAAGTAAAGAAGCAATTTATATAAGTTCTTTATTAAGCGTCGTAATTATATTCATCGCCGGTTTTAACTTTGTAAATCTTACGATTGCACAAAGTAATAAAAGAGCAAAAGAAGTAGGAATGAGAAAAGCATTAGGAGCTTCTAAGTTACAGATATTTCTTCAGTTTCTGACTGAAACTCTGATGATTACATTGAGCTCTTTGCTTTTTGGACTTGCGCTTGCGGAAGTGCTGTTGCCTTGGTTTTCAAACTTAGTCGGAAGCCCTCTAGCATTTGGTAGTCAAAATTGGTTCATTTTCTCAATTGTTGTTCTTACGCTGATGTTGAGCGTGATTGCGGGTTGCTACCCGGCTTTATTTTTTGCCAACTTTAGTACGCGCAGGATTCTAAGTGGTGATATTTCTACTGGTAAAACAGCAATTGTTGTTAGGAAGACACTTCTTGTGATTCAGAGCGCCATGGCTATTGGCCTAATAACCGCATCAGTTATTTTGATTTTGCAGGTTCATTACATGGAGTCGATTTCGCCAGGATACTCTTATCAAAACCGAGTAGTAGTTAATGTTCCTAGGGAATTTGCCTTTAGTAAAAATGATACTGCGTTTATAAATCAAGTTAAACAAATAGAGGGTATTTCAAACCTATCGGTTATCGACAGTGACTTAACTAAATTTGCATCTGTGACATCAAGTATCTCCTGGAGTAAAGGTGCGACTAAAATAGAGAAAGTTTCAATAATAGGAACATCATACAACATCACTGAAGGGCTGGGGGTTGAGTTACTAGCCGGCCGGGATTTTAGCGACCGCTATCAAAGTGACTGGGCATCAACTCAGGAAAGCGGGGGCGTAAGAATGTCTGGAATGGTCACTGAGTCCTTGGTTAAGATGGCTGGGTTTGAGAATAATAAGGCGGCAATTGGTGAAAGGATCTCTTTACCTGGAGGAGAGGAAATCACCGTAGTTGGTGTAGTTAGGGATGTCCAAATTGGAAGCACCCGTGGGGAAGTTAGTAATGTTTTATTTATCTGTGGCCAGACACAGTCTAACCGTGTAGCTGTCACATTGGTGGTCGAGCAAACTCGGTTATCAGCAGTAGTTGAGAAAATCAGTGAGCTAACTAAAAATGTGACAAACGAAAATGAACCGAAAATTTGGAGTTTAGAAGATAAATATTTGCAACTTACGGACTCTGAGAAACGAATTACCAAGGTTGTCGTCTCATTTTCCGTTTTGTCGGTCTTATTGACAGCTTTTGGTATGTATGGCCTAGCGACATTGTCTATACAGCGACGTAAAAAAGAAGTCGCTATTCGAAGAGTGCTTGGAGCGTCAAAGTTGGGGATAGTAACTTTAGTCGCTAAAGAATATTTGCTGATGGTAATTGTGAGTGCTTTACTGATCCTACCACCGACTTTCTATGTTCTAAACGACTGGCTGAAAGAGTTCAATTATAGAATAGAGCAACCAATTTGGGGGTATTTATTACCTTATTTGATTGTTTCAGTCATTACTTGGTTAACGGTGGCATCAATCACCTACCGAGCGGCCTCGATACATCCTTCAACGGTTTTGAAGAATGAATAGAAACTCGTGCACACAGGATAATTAGCAACAAGGAAGGCGCTAATAAGCGCCTTGGGGCACATCTTATCCCTTGTTTTGGTGTGTCCGTGAAGTCGGGGGAGAGCTCTCAGTAGCATAAGTAGTATTAGCAAAATTATGAAATTTTAAAGCTTCGGTGGAAACCTTATGAGGCGCTAAGCATTATATTTAATGAGGAAAAATGAAAATTCAAACCTTTATTGCTGTGATATTAATAGCTCTCTCTGCCCCTGCGTTATCTGAAGAAAAAAGAGAACTTATTCTAGAGCTACTTGAGTTAACCCAAGCTCAAAATAATCATGAGCTTTTGATTAACTCATATATTCGGAAGTTTTCTAGCAATCCAATTATGGCAACGGAAAAATTTGAACAAAAGATACGAGCCGCAGCGTCTTGGGACGTTATAGTTGAGCCTACAATCAGGATATATCAAGAAACTTACACGGCTGAAGAGTTGAAATCTATGAATGACTTTTTTTCTACTCCAATTGGTCAGTCATTGATTTCTAAGACCCCAGAAGTTAATGAGAGAATTTCAACTGTACTAGTAAACAACATGCAACCAGTTCTAAAACATTTTAAATCTAAAAATGAAGTCAATGAGAAAAGAGCAGTTGCAATATTAAATACAATTCAAGAAGCTAGAAAAGGTTCTCGAACTGAAAAGCCTGGGTTCTTAACAGTCACTGAAGCTCAGTTAAGAGCTGCAGCGGATAGTGGGAGCTTTGCTATAGAATCTGAAGGTATCATCTATACCTTTGATGACTCAGCTTACAACATTGATACTTCACAAGTAACTGATATGTCATACTTATTTCGCTATGCACAGAAGACAGGGTTTAATGAAGATATTGGCTATTGGGATGTTTCGAATGTTACGAATATGGAAGGTGTTTTCTTTGGAGCTATAGCCTTCAATCAAAATATTAGCGAGTGGGATGTGTCAAAAGTGACCAATATGAAAGGGATGTTTTTTAAGGCGTTAGCTTTTAACCAAGATATTAGCCAGTGGGATGTATCCAAGGTGACTAATATGAATTGGTTATTCGGGTGGTGTGAGTCTTTTAATCAACCTCTTGAGCAGTGGGATGTGTCGGAAGTTACCAACATGAATGGAATGTTTCTTGGCGCAACGCTGTTCAATCAATCTCTTAATAGTTGGAACGTATCAAATGTTACTGATATGACGGATATGTTTAAGTGGGCTAGTTCTTTTAACAAACCGCTCGATAAATGGAATGTGTCAAAAATTACGAATATGGATTCTATGTTTGAATCGGCCGAGTCTTTTAATCAAGATTTAAGTAGATGGGACACCTCAAGAGTTTCTGACGAACCAGTTCTATTTATTCGCAAGGATTACCCAACAGAGAAGCTTCCCGGTTGGTAATGTTCGTTCTATGGATAAGCTGACATCAAGGTTTGTAGTCAACAAAAAAGGCGCCAATCGGCTAATGCTTGTCAGTTAAGCTAACTGGCTGTCGGTTTAGAAGGCG
>TARA_R100001369_G_scaffold86207_1_pt1 | contig 24711 bp, 18 predicted proteins | sample TARA_R100001369 | Tara Oceans TARA_R100001369 (sample SAMEA2621528) | marine metagenome | biome: marine biome (ENVO:00000447); feature: surface water layer (ENVO:00002042); material: "saline water (ENVO:00002010), including plankton (ENVO:xxxxxxxx)" | depth 5 m | reverse complement strand
GCCGGAGTTAATGGTCCGGTCGTACTGCTATCATCTTCAAAAGTAACCTCCTCAGCCGTATCCGTGCTGGTTTTGGCAGATTCCCTGTTCAAATTCAATTTGGAATCGTAAGTGCCCAAAGTGGCGTATTTTAATTGCCTTCTCCAACGCTCTTTTAAATCTTTGCGGGAGGCCACATATCCTTGTTGATCATAATTGATCTCAATGGTTTCATCAACGCTGTAATCAAATGGTTCATCCAAAACCTCTTTATAAATCTCCTTGGCGTCCTCCATTCGCTTCAATAAGCGTTGGTAAACCATATCGAAAAAAGTTATATCGGTATTCTTTATCTGATCATCCAACTGAAACTTATATTTTTCAAATTCCTGAATGTCGCTTTCCAAAAAATATCTTTTTGTGGGATCCAAAATATCCAAAAAGCCTTCAAAAACATGAACGGAAAAATCATCGTCGATATCTTTAGGCTGATAATGGCCGCGCTCCAGTACATAAGTAATAAGGTCCAATAACAACTTGTCCTTATCGTCAGTTTCAAATGATTTGTTGGTAAAACTGCATGAAGCAACTGCAACAAGCATTACAATCAAGGCGTAGGCTAAATTTCTTTTCATCTATTCTTTTTTATTTTTTTCCACATATGGAGTAATTTATACAACAGAAACTACCCCTCCATTTTGTAATCTTACAATCATCTAAAATTAATCAAACCACCTCTGCAATCCAAGTTTTGCCTTTTAAAAGTGGTCTAATATGCCAATTACTCTAAGATAACGAAAAAATCGTGCCATATTATACCAATATGCCATTAATCTTTTGTTAATATCTCAATTGCCCGGGACACTGACAAAGGTTGGAAGTAACTGGCCATTTCCATAAATTCATCACAAAATTTAAAGATATACCCTTCTTAATTGAAAAAGCGGTAATAGATTAAAAACGTATTTTTGCAGCATAAATTATATACCATGGCGAAACCTTTGATCCTTGTCACTAACGACGACGGAATTACAGCTCCTGGCCTAAGGGCTTTAATTCGATTTATGATGGAATTGGGAGAGGTAGTCGTAGTGGCCCCGGACAGCCCACAATCTGGAATGGGCCATGCCATAACCATAGACAACACCCTGTATATAAAAAAGATTAAGGTAGATTTGGAAAACGGTGCAGATGAAGAATATAGTTGTAGCGGAACTCCCGCAGACTGTGTTAAGCTTGGCCTTCAGGAACTATTGGGGAGAAAACCCGATCTATGTGTTAGCGGTATAAACCACGGCTCCAATTCCTCAATCAATGTTATATACTCTGGTACTATGAGTGCAGCTATAGAAGCCGGTATTGAAGGAATACCCGCCATAGGCTTTTCCCTTTGTGATTATTCCTGGAACGCCAACTTTGAGACCAGTAAGGAGGCTGTCCAAAAAATAGTGCGGGAGGCCCTAAAAAATGGTATTCCCAATGGAGTTGTGCTTAATGTTAATATTCCCAAAACCGACAATAAGGCACCCAAAGGCATAAAAATCTGTAGACAGGCCAGAGCCAACTGGAAAGAGAAATTTGACAAAAGAACCAATCCCAGTGGAAAGGAATATTACTGGCTAACCGGAGAATTTGAACTCTTGGACAAGGGAGAGGATACGGATGAATATGCCCTGTCACAAAACTATGTTTCGGTAGTCCCCACCCAATTTGACCTCACGGCACACCACGCCATTCAACGCATAAATAATTGGAATTTAAATGATTAAAAAAGAAATATTAATCGGATTAATAGTTGGCCTCATTGCCAATACCATAGGAACTTTACTGTATATAATTATCTTTTCCGACTTCGGCATTATAGAAACATACCAGGCCGCGGTTCAGCAGGGACATGTTGGCAGTTTATTGGCGCTAGGTGCCATTCTAAATTTGGTAGCCTTTTTTGGTTTTTTAAGAATACGCAGGGATTACAGGGCAAGGGGTGTAATGATCGCAACCCTTTTCACCGCCATGCTAATATTGTATTATAAAGTTTTCTAGGATCGGGCTTGCGCCATCCATATCAACTAACGTCAGGACGACTAATGAACCACAGAAACTAAACGGATGAAATACTATATCATCGCTGGCGAAGCGTCGGGCGACCTTCATGGTTCCAACCTCATAAAAGCCCTTAAAAAAAAGGATTCGGATGCCGACATTCGCTGTTGGGGCGGCGATTTAATGAAAGCCGCAGGAGGCAACTTGGTAAAGCATTACAAGGAAATGGCCTTTATGGGCTTTCTGGAAGTGATAACCAATATCAATCAAATATTTAAGAATATTGCCTTTTGCAAGGAAGATATCAGCGAATTTAATCCAGATGTAATTGTCTTTATTGACTATTCCGGCTTTAATCTTAGAATAGCCTCTTGGGCAAAAAAGAACAAATTTAAGACCAATTATTACATTTCCCCACAAATATGGGCCTCTCGTGAAGGAAGGATTCATAAGATAAAAAGGGATATTGATGCCATGCACGTAATTCTACCTTTTGAAAAGGAATTTTATGAAAAAAAGCACAATTATCCAGTTAATTTTGTTGGCCACCCCCTTATAGACGCCATTGGGGAGGTTCCCAGAATAGGCGATAAAAAATTTAGGGAAGAGCATAATTTGGATTTAGAAAAACCCATTATTGCCCTGTTGCCTGGTAGCAGGAAACAAGAGGTCCAAAAAATGCTTACCCTAATGTTGTCCGTTACAAAATCTTTTCCCAAATTTCAATTTGTAATTGCCGGGGCACCTAGTTTGGACTTGGAGTTTTACCAGCCCTTTCTGAAATCGACCCAAGTAAGTCTTATTTCCAACAAGACCTATGATTTATTGAGCCTTTCCTTTGCCGCCTTGGTAACCAGCGGAACGGCCACCTTGGAAACGGCCCTTTTTAAGATCCCCCAAGTTGTTTGTTACCGTGCCAATTGGATCTCCTATCAAATTGCAAAAAGGATCATTACCCTTAAATTTATTTCCTTAGTGAACCTTATAATGGACAAAGAGGTTGTAAAAGAACTTATCCAAGACGACTTAAATACCAAAAACCTAACAACTGAGCTCGATAAAATCTTAAACGGACCTGAAAGAAAGAAGCAGTTTGAAGCCTATTACGAACTCGAAAAAAAACTTGGAGGCAAGGGCGCCAGTGAAAAAGCGGCATCCCTAATAATCCAGAGTGCCCAATTGGATCATTGAAAAATTTTGAAGGTTTAAGGAACCACGCATTACCCCATTTTAAACCATACCCAAATTGATAAACCCGTGGTTTATAAAAGCAATTTTACACGATTTAACCGGAAATAGTTATAAGGGTTTTCTGAAAAAAATGACGGATTTTAAATTAATTATTTAAATTTGATATCCAAGAGCACTAACTTTTACTTGGATGATTCAAAGATTTCTTTCTTTATTCCTAATTATTTCGCTGGTTGGCTGCGGTGCGGCCAAGAAAAAAAATGTCTCTCGCGAAGAAAGAAAAATAACAATAGAAGCTTCGGAAAAACCAACCGAAATAAAAGGTGAGACACCATTAGGTGGTGAATCCATAAACAAACCAGCGACCAAAATAACCGAACAGATTATAAATACCGCCTTAACCTTTTCAGGTACCCGCTATAAATTTGGAGGTATTACCAACAAAGGCATGGACTGCTCCGGATTGCTATATGTTGCCTTTGGGGAACACGATATTCAATTGCCGCGCGCCTCTTATCAAATGGCAGAGGAAGCCCAAAAAATAAATCTAAAGGAAGTCAGCAAAGGCGACCTACTTTTTTTTGGGACCTCCAGAAGAAAAAACAATATAAACCATGTTGGCCTGGTGGTCCAGGTAGACGGGGATGAAATCAAATTCATTCATTCCACCTCATCCCGAGGTGTTATAGTTTCCTCTCTACAGGAAGGTTATTGGAATTATGCCTTTATAAAGGCTGCCCGGATCCTGTAGGATGCGACTGCTGCAGTTTACGACCGTAAAGCTTACTTTATGCCTTATCTGTGGAATTTTAATTGGATATTACCTACGTCCGTCACTTGCACTATCTTTTGCTCTTACTTCAGTTTCATTATTCCTGTTGGGAGTTGTATTTGTCCGTTACCATAAATTCCCCACACTCCTCTTTGCACTTTTTACGGGACTTTTGGCCATAGCCATTGGTATACTCAGCCTAACCCTAAGTGAGTCCCGCAATCTTGGCCGGCATTATAGCCAACAAAATCTTGATAAAAATAAGCTCTTCACATTAAAAATTCGTGAAGTATTAAAGCCTAATGGCTATTCGGATAGGTATGTGGCCTATGTTCACAGTATGGACAGTTTAAAGGTCAGCGGTAAAATACTATTGAATATAGCGGTGGATTCTTCGATTGGACCCCTTATGGTGGATGACGAAATATTGACCTATACCACCCTCTACCCTATAACACCTCCTTTAAACCCTCATCAATTCAATTACAAAAAATATCTTTCCAATATTGGAATAGAACATCAGGTAAAACTTGCAGGACACGACTACCACATTATGCCCCAATCCTCCACTACCATCTTTGGATTAGCCTACAAAATAAGGGACCATATCATTAAAAATTTAAAAAAAGAAAATTTCGGCTCAGAAGAATTGGGTGTTATCCAAGCACTTCTTCTTGGACAGCGAAATGAAATAACAACGGAAATCGACACCGACTATAAGAATGCAGGAGCCTATCACATTTTGGCATTGTCCGGTTTACATATCGGAATTCTTTTGGGCCTGCTCCATTTTTTATTGAGGCCGTTGGAACTCCTTCCTAAAGGAAGGACCATAAAATTGGTCGTTATTGTCTTATTTTTATGGGCATTTGCCCTTTTGGCCGGACTTTCTGCCTCCATCCTAAGAGCAACAACCATGTTTACCTTTGTAGCGTATGCCCTGTACCTGAACAGGCCAACAAGTCATTTTAATATTTTGGCATTGTCCCTGTTCTTTATTTTACTGCTGTTGGATCCGCTATTATTATTTCAGGTAGGGTTTCAATTAAGTTATGCCGCTGTTTTTGCAATTGTCTGGATATACCCCTTGTTGCAAAAAATTTGGAATCCCCAGTATTGGATCATAAAAAAGGGATGGGAATTAGTTTCCGTAAGTATTGCCGCTCAACTGGGGGTATTCCCTATAAGTCTATTTTATTTTCATCAATTCCCCTCATTATTTTTAATTTCAAGTCTATTGATCCTTCCTTTTTTGACCTTTATTTTAGGCTTTGGAATATTGGTAATAGTCCTTTCCCTGGTCAACAGTTTACCACATGTTGTCGTTACCGTATACGACAATGTTATACGTTGGATGAATTGGGTTATTGGGCTGGTTGCCCAGCAGGAAAACTTTCTTTTTAGAAATATTTCTTTTGATGCCGTACAGTTAATTCTCAGTTATGGTATTATTATAACCATGGTAACTGTCTTCATTAAAGCATCCTACAAAAGGGTCGTTGTATTCCTAGCATTTATCCTTTGCTTTCAATGCTATGTACTGGGCATTGGGCATCTTGCACAGAAAAAGGAATCCCTGGTGATAGGACATGTGGCCCGTAATAGTGGTCTAATCCATCAAACAGGACAAAAACTTACGGTATATTGCTCCAACCCCACAGCCACAATAAGAATGACCAACGATTATGCCATTGCCCAAAACACCACGGAATTAGAACATCGACCTATAAAAAACAGTTATCTAATAAAAGGGAAAAGAATGGTTTTATTGGACAGTATCAATACAGCGCTTCCCATGAATTATGATGTTTCTACCTTAGTATTGACCCAATCCCCAAAAATTAATTTAGAGCGGCTTTTAGATTCCATTGCTCCCGATATTGTTATTGCGGATGGCAGTAATTATAAAAGTTATGTAGATCGATGGAAAGCGACATGCCATAAAAAAATGCTCCCTTTTCACTACACCGGTGAAAAAGGTGCATTTCTGTATACCTGGCCTTAGTTACCTTATACCGTGCATTAACTTTTTTAAGAGTGGATTTAAAATGATTGAAACAAGTCCAACACCCACGGGAACTAAAGTGAAAATTAAAAAGAAGGTACCCATAGAGTATTGTTCGGAAATCCTGTCAATCATCCCCCCCATGGTCCCAGCGGCCTTTTGCCCAATAGCAATGGCCAAATACCAGATTCCGAACATAAAACCGATCATACGTGCCGGTACGAGTTTGCTTAAATAGGAAAGTCCGACCGGGGAGATGCACAACTCTCCCATGGTATGTAACAAATAAGCCAAAATTAAAAATATCATACTCACGGATGCGGTCTGGGCCCCTGAAGGTATCCCGGATGCACCAAATGACAATACGGCAAAACCCAAGCCCAATAAAATAAGACCTATTCCATATTTCATGGCTGCACTGGGATTATATTTACTTTCCCACCATCTGGAAAAAAATGGGGCTAGGGTAATAATAAAAAATGAATTTAAAATGCCGAACCAAGTGGCATCCACTTGATTGCCTTCTTGGGAAAATTTATCCATTAGCCTATAGATCACCAGTATCCAAAGTCCAACAAAAGCAATAGCCAGAACAATATTTGAAAGACCTATACGTGTAAAGGTCTTTTTTGCCAATAACACCAACACCCAACTAATAATTGCCAGGGGGACTGTTGTTAACAAGGCATCTACCACCTTAAAGATCATAGCTGACTGGCCAACAAGTTCCCTATTGGTATAATCCCTGGCAAAAATGGTCATTGACCCCAAGGATTGTTCAAAAAAAGCAAAAAAGAAGACCGTAAAAAAACCGAAAATCGACACAGCTATAATTCGGTCCCTCACCACGGGTAGGTATCTGGCTATTCTGGTAACCAACAAAACTAAAAATAACAACAAGGAACAAAGGATTACCACATTGGTGCCACTTAGATTACCTAGGCTAAATGGCATCAAGTTGGTACCTTGTATTTTTTCAAAGGGATCATTAAATAAATAAAGTAACCCACCAATGGACGATAAAACGATCAACACCTTATCAAAAAGGGTAAAGGGATTCAATTTGGTTTCTACCTCATTATCCCCCTGCTTACCCGCTAAACTATCCGCTTCATTTGCGGATATGGCTGTTTCCTCTTTTTTAATGGGTTTAGCACCAATATTTCCGAACAAATCCTTGGCTAGCCAAAATTGGAACATACCCAGCATCATAAAAATGCCCGCTAATCCAAAGCCCCAGGACCAACCGAAATTTTCGGCCAGATACCCGCAAAGCATCATTCCAAAAAAGGCTCCAGCGTTAACACCCATGTAAAATATAGTATAGGCACCATCCTTTTTGGATTCCTTACCATGGTACATTTCGGAAATAATGGAAGTAATGTTGGGCTTGAAAAATCCTGTACCTATTACCAACAGGGCAAGGCCCACATAGAAAGCGGCGGTAGTTTCGATGGCCATAGCAGCGTGGCCCAGGGTCATAATTAAACACCCTATTACCACTGCCACCCTATAACCCGTTATTTTATCTGCTATCCATCCACCAACAATAGGCGTTAAATACAAAAGAGAAGCATAGGTACCAATCAAGGCCAGAGCATGTTCCCTTGGCCATTCCCAGCCAGGGTTATCACTTATAATGGGCGCCGTTAAAAATAACACCAATAAAATACGCATCCCATAGAAGGAAAAACGCTCCCACATTTCGGTAAAAAACAACACAAATAGTCCTGCAGGATGTCCAAGAACCTTGTCCTTAAATAAATTTTCTATATCGGTATTCATATACAACAGAATTACAAATTATTAATTTTGGGATCAACAACAACTTACTGCTGTATTGAACAATACAACAAGTTTTACAGGCTATTCATAAAATCCAATGGACTAATATACAAATTGCCGATTTAAGTCATTATTGTGCAATTCTCTTCTCATTATCTTCGGCACCATGTGTCAATGCCTTTAATTTTTTCAGGAAGAGTCTAATAAGCAATCCAAAAAGAATACAGAAAATGGCTATTCCAGTAAATACCGTGTACTCTCCAAGATGTGAAGCGGATTCTCCGAGTAATCCTGCCAGTTTATTTCCAAAACCTGTTGTTGCAAAATAAAGGCCCATCATTAGGGAAGCATATTTGGCCGGTGCCAATTTGGTAACAAATGATAAAGAAACGGGAGACAGACTTAACTCGCCCACCGTATGGAACATATATGCCAATACCAACCAATACATGGCAGATGACCCAGAGCTTTCAAACTGGGCTGTTGCCGCAGTCATAAACAAAAATCCAGTTCCCATAATAATCAGTCCTACAATCATTTTAAAAAGTGAGGAAGCTTCCCTTCCTTTCAATTTGCGATTGGCCCAGAAGTTGGCCACCGCAGCACCAAGCACAATAATGAAAAAAGCGTTCAGGGATTGGAACCAAGAAGCGGGTACCTCCCAACCCATCAACATTCTATTGGTTTTTTCCGAAGCATAAATATTCATTAAACCTCCGGCCTGTTCAAACGCACCAAAAAATACGATTACCATTAGGAAAGAGAGGATCAAGACAATTACCCTGTCCTTTTCCATTTTATTAAGAGGTCTCTTTAAAGCCTCCTGATCTTCCACATTCGAAGATTTCCCGAGAAAGTCGCCCACTCCTACCAGATATTTCTGACCAAGAACAAACTGTAAAAGGCCCAATAACATACAGATACCGGCCAATCCAAATCCATAATGCCAACCATAGACCTCTCCTACGTAACCTACAATTAAACTGGAAAGGAAAGCGCCAATATTTATACCTATATAAAATATGGTAAAGCCCTTATCCCTTCTAATGTCACCTTTAGGATAAAGACCACCCACCATAGTGGAAATATTTGGCTTTAACATGCCCACTCCGGCGATAATAAAACCAAGTCCAGTATAAAAAGCCCACATCTGTTCTATAGCCAATATACTGTGACCTATTACCAAAAGCACCGCGCCTACAATTACCGCTTTCTTTTGCCCAAGCATCCTATCCGCTATAATTCCCCCTGGAATAGAAGCCACATAGACCAGCATAGTATACCAACCATAAAGTGCCAGAGCCTCCATATTGGTCCAACCCAAACCAGGATTTCTATCGGTAGTTTCGGTGATTAGATACAATACCAGAATGGCCCTCATTCCATAATAGGAAAATCGTTCCCACATTTCAGTAAAGAATAGGATATAAAGTCCGACCGGATGGCCGAATAATTCTTTTCGATGCACTTGTTTTACAGTTGTTTGCATAGGTATGATTTATGGATTATAGATTTTCTTTTATAAAATTGGTCATTTTAGTGTACAGGTGCAGGCGGGTGTTCCCACCATTGATACTATGATTTTTATCGGGATAAATAGCCCAATCAAATTGTTTATTGGCCCGGATCAATGCTTCTACCATCCGCATTGTATTTTGCAGGTGCACGTTGTCATCTGCCGAACCATGAACCAATAAATAGTTTCCCTTTAAAAGTTCCGGGTAATTAAGCGGGGAGTTTTCGTCATAACCACTTGGGTTTTCCTGAGGCGTACGCATAAAACGCTCGGTGTATATGGTATCATAAAAACGCCAGGAGGTCACAGGTGCTACCGCAATTGCCATTTCAAAGGTATCGTTCCCTTTCAACAAACAATTGGTAGACATAAACCCTCCATAACTCCAGCCCCATATTCCGGTCCTTGTTTCGTCTATATAAGGCAATTCACTCAACTTTTTGGCTGCGGCTATTTGATCTTCCACCTCATATTTCCCCAATTCCTTGTAGGTTACCTTTTTAAATTTGGATCCTTTGTATCCAGTACCCCTTCCATCTACACATACCACTATATAACCATCATTGGCCAACATTTGAAACCAATAATCGTTGGTATCCATCCAGCTATTGGATACTTTTTGCGAACCTGGCCCACTGTATTGGGTCATAAACAAAGGGTATTTTTTTGTTGTATCAAAATCTGGAGGCTTTATCATCCACATATTCAACTCATTACCATTGATAGAGATAGTGGAAAATTCCTTTGGATTAATCCTATAATGCTCCAGCTTGGACAGTAGCTCATGATTGAATAAAATATCCTTGACTTTTTTTCCGCTCAAAGAATTATGGAGGGTGTATTCAGGGGGATTTGTAGCACTGGAGTAGGTATTGATGAAATAGGTGAAATCGGCGCTGAAATCGGCGGCATTCTGCCCTATTTTGGTCGTAAGGCGCCTTTTATTCCCCCCATTGCTCCCCACACTATAGACATCACGGTTTATTGATCCATTTTCGGTAGACTGATAATAAATTAGATCTTCATTTTGGTCATAACCATAATATTTGGTTACCTCCCACGGGCCTTTTGTAACCTGATTCATTAACTTACCCTCTGCATCGTACAGATAAATATGCTTAAACCCATCCTTCTCACTGGTCCATATAAAACTGTCATCGGCCATAAAGGTAAGATCGTCCGTAACACTAACATAAGCATCATCTGTTTCTTCCAATAAAAGGTTACTACTATTATTTCTTGCGCTAACCGTATATAGCCTTAGTCTGTTCTGGTGACGGTTCAAGGTCTGAACGCTTAGAGAATTGGGATCCTGCATCCATTTAATTCTAGGAATATAATATGGATCGTCCAAATCAACCGAAGTAATTTGGTAAGTATCCACGTCCACAATATGCAGGGAGACTTCCGAATTATTTTCACCTGCCTTTGGATACTTGAACACCGTTTGAGCCTGATAAAGATCGGCACCGTATACATCCATTGAAAATTCCGGGACTTTGGTTTCATCGAATCTTATGAATGCCAATTTGGAACCATCGGAATTCCACTCGAAAGCCCTAACGAAGGCAAACTCTTCCTCGTAAACCCAATCCGTTACCCCATTGATAATCTTATTTTTTACTCCATCCAATGTAAGTTGTTTGGTATTATTGGAGGCTATGTCCCAAACATAAATATTATTGTTCTGTACATAGGCCACCTTGCTGCCATCGGGAGAAAAGGTAGGTTCCTGAATTTTTGAACTTGATACAGCGGAGATTTCTTTAGTTTTGAGGTCGTATACGTAGTAAAAACCCAAAGTTGATCGCCTGTAAATAGGCTCAAGTGCCGTGGCCAACAATAATCTGGACTCATCGCCACTAAACTCATAGGACGTAAAATAAGGTATTGAACTTGAAGAAGAAACTATGGTTTCCAGCTTGTTCTGTGTTTTGTATTCATATTTTTGGATAGACGAGGTGGCTGTTGCCTTATCCACACTTAAAATAGTGTATTGTTTCCCATTTTTCAAGGACTGCAATTTGTCCAAACCCTTAACGCTAAAAGTACCATCATAAATTTCTTTCAGGGAGAGCTGCTTATTTTGAGCCAACAGCACTGAAAAATGGCATAAAAAAAATACTATTAGCAATAGCAAAGGGGATTTTTTCACAAAAACAAAAGTTTATTAGATTAATTTATACAGAAATACAACTATAAGAATTTCAGTATTTTCAAAAATTTATTCAAATCTCCAAGTTTACTAAAAAATCCACAAAGAAAAAGACTTAGCAGTAAAAAAATAACATTTTTTAACCTTTTTAAACCCATTTTAAGATGTGTAGAGGATTGGCGCCATATTACTATCTTTACACAAAGAAATCGTTAGCCTAATGACCACACCTATAGAAGGATTCTCCAAACTGTCCAAAGAGGACAAAATTAACTATATCGCACAACATTATACCCAACACCCCAATGAAACGGTTGCCGTTCTAAAACAGTATTGGAGCGCTGATGAAAAATTGCAGAATTTGCATGATGAATTCATCGAAAATACCATCACCAACTTTTATTTACCACTCGGAATTGCTCCCAATTTTCTTATAAACAACAAGCTTTACGCCATTCCAATGGCTATTGAAGAAAGTTCTGTGGTTGCAGCCGCCAGTAAAGCGGCAAAATTTTGGCAGACCCGTGGTGGTTTTAAGACTACCATTCTGGGAACTGAAAAAGTAGGGCAGGTACATTTTATGTACCAGGGCGACACAGAAAAACTTACTACTTTTTTTAAGCTTGTAAAGCCTAGGTTGATCCAAAGTGTTGCCCCTATTGTAAAAAACATGGAAAAACGAGGTGGTGGCATCAAGAATATTGAATTAAGGGATAAGTCTTCGGATTTGGGCGACTATTTCCAATTGCACTGCACTTTTGAAACCTTGGATGCCATGGGTGCCAATTTCATAAACTCCTGTTTGGAAGGTTTTGCCCAATGCCTAAAGGAGGAAGCCCAGCTATATGCTCCATTTACGGATAAGGAAAAGGACATTGAAATAGTCATGAGTATTCTTTCCAATTACATTCCCAACTGTGTGGCAAAGGCAGAAGTTAGCTGTCCTGTTTCCGATTTAAAGGCCCATCAAGGAATTACCGCCGAGGATTTTGCAAGAAAAATGGTCCGTGCCGTTAATATCGCAAAAGTGGAGCCCTACAGGGCGGTTACCCACAACAAGGGAATCATGAACGGAATTGATGCCGTAGTTTTGGCCACAGGAAACGATTTTAGGGCCATAGAAGCTGGAGCTCATGCCTACGCCTCAAAAGATGGACGCTACACCAGCCTTACACACGCCAGCATAGAAAACGGTACCTTTAAATTCTGGATAGAAATTCCCTTGGCCCTAGGAACGGTGGGTGGACTAACCACATTACATCCACTGGTAAAACTTGCCTTGGAAATATTACAAAATCCTACCGCAAAAGAACTAATGCAAATTGTGGCCGTAGCCGGACTGGCCCAAAACTTTGGTGCCGTGCGATCTTTGGTAACCACGGGGATCCAACAAGGACATATGAAAATGCATTTATTGAATATATTGAACCAGTTGGGCGCTACAGAAGAAGAAAAATTAAGCTTGATAGAATATTTTAAAAAGCATACAGCCTCCCATAGTGCAGTAGTGGTAGCCTTTGAAGAATTGAGAAATAAAAAATGATAGAACAATATTACAGTAACGGAAAACTATTGATTACCGGGGAATATCTGGTTTTGGATGGGGCCCAAAGTTTAGCAATACCCACCCTATACGGCCAATCATTATCCGTAAAAGAGAATCAGGACGGACTGCTGACATGGAAAAGTTTGGATGAAAAAGGAAAGCCCTGGTTTGAATGTATTTATGATTTGCAGGAATTTAGCCCGGTTTCCAATAACCAGGTTTCCGAGGAAGCATTGGTTGTTTCGGACACCCTCCGGAAAATTCTTTTGGAAGCACAAAATTTGAACCCTAGCTTTTTAAGCACCTCCCAAGGCTACGAAATTACCACGGCACTGAACTTTCCGAGGGAATGGGGTTTGGGGTCTTCCTCTACCTTGATCAATAACGTTGCCCAATGGGCCCATATAGATGCCTATGCGCTACTATGGAACACCTTTACAGGCAGTGGGTACGACATTGCCTGTGCACAAAACAATTCTCCGATTACCTACCAATTAAAGAACAACAGACCAATTGTACAACCGGCATCCTTCAACCCCACATTTAAAAACGACCTGTACTTTGTATATCTAAATCAAAAACAGAACAGTAGGGAAGGCATTGCCCAATATCGCAAAACAGAATTCAACGCCTTTTCCGCCATATCCCAAATTAACAGTATTACCGAACGCATATTGACTTGCTCCCGGCTCTCACAGTTTGATAAGCTCATTAAAAAACATGAATTAATTCTAAGCGAGATCCTAGGAATACCCACGGTCAAAGAACGGTTGTTCCCGGATTTCAAGGGGGCTATTAAAAGTTTAGGGGCCTGGGGAGGAGATTTTATATTGGCCACCGGTAACAAAACCACTCCAGATTACTTTAGGGAAAAGGGGTTTGCCACAGTTATTCCCTATTCAAAAATGGCAAAATAACCTGATTAATTTCATTCGAAAGTAGCCAAAAGACCATAAACAATAAAGCCTCCCAAATGGGAGGCTTTATTGTTTATGAAAAACTTAGGTTCTACTAGTAAAATGTTGCTCTTTTGTCCTCTATAGTGGAAGCTTCCTTTAAGGCATTGTAAACCGCGAAGTTTACTCTACCGGCAGCACTGGCCTGTAAATTATTGGCATAGGTACTGTAGTTATCTAATTTGGCAGCTTCTTCCTTTTTGGTGACCGTTAGCATATACACACCACTATCTCCCTTAATTAAACCAGAGGTAGCCCCTTGATCCATGGCAAAAGCAGTTCCAACTACAAAAGCCTCCGACCCAGCACCCGGAATGATAGGGGATTTCATGGTCAAAGCAGAAGCCGTAGAAGCAATAACATTATTATCCTTGGCGAAACTTTCCATAGTTTTTCCTTTATTGGCTTCTATGATTTGAGCCGCCTTTTTTTCCTTTCTCAATTTTGGAAGTACCAAAGCTGATGCGTCTTCTACGCTCATAAGGCCTTCAGCATACTTTGCAGTCAACCTAACAACGGCATATCCATTGTTTATATTGAACCTTTTAACCTCGCCCAATTTGGTATCTTCGTTAAAAGCCCATTGAACTATGGCACGTTGAGCCGAAAGTCCTGGCAGGTTTTCATCCATTTCCTTAATCTTATTTACCGGCCTAACCACGAAATTACTTTCCTTGGCAGCTACGGCAAAATCCTTATCCGAGGTAGTTTCCATTTCAAATTTGGTCGCCTCGGTGAACAAGGTGTTGATCGTCTCTTCGGAGGGCTCTATTTCCCTGGCCAAAGTGGCAATTCTAACAATATCCTGTTTGTCATCTATCTTAACCACGTGGAAACCAAAATCCGTCTCCACCAAACCTATGGTTCCCACTGGATTGCTAAATGTGAAGTCGTTAAAAGGAGCTACCATTACCCCTTCCTGATTATATCCAAGATCTCCACCTTGTGGAGCAGAAGGCCCATCTGAATTATCCCTTGCCAATTCCGCAAAGACAGTCCCAGCTTTCTTTGCCTCTGCCAACAATTCCTTAGCTTTTTTCTCAGCTTCCTCTTTGGTACGGGTAACCTCTGGATTGGCACGTTGAGCCCCTTCATAAGAAATCAGGATATGACTCGATTTTACGGTACCGTTGGCCTTTCTATCCATCATTTTGGATACCTTAAAGTAATCCCCGTCGCGATAAATACCGAACATATCCCCTTTTTCCAAGGACATAAGCGTATCTGCAAATTTAGCGGGCAAATCCTTCTTTGCCTTATAAATAGTATCGTATTTTATATCTGAATTTCTATCCAAAAAGGCAATCATATCCGCAGTACCCTTAAAGCCTTTTATGGTATCGTTTGCGTCCTTTTGAGCATTGTACTCAACCCTATCTTCCAATAGTTTGGTTATTTCTTCCTTTACGGCATTCTCATCTTCCAAAGAAGCCTTTTCCTCGAAATACACAAACTCCAAATCCCTGGACCTATCTTGTTTATAATCTTTCTTGTGCTCGTTGATATAAGCCTCGATCTCTTTCTTGGTAACCGCTATGGACGAATCCGGAATAGAGGTATAAGGTACGCGCACATACTTTATATCCACTTTATCATTGGCCAACTTATAATCCAATTCCCCTTCTTTAAGGGTTGAACCAACACCTGCTTTTATAAGGTTAAAATAAGTCTGCTCCTTTGCATTCTGAATAATGGCCTGTTCATCCTGTAACCACAAAGCGTAACGACCTGGATTGTTTGCTTTCCAATCTGCTACGGCCTCCCTAAATTTATTTTCATCAAAAACACCGCTGGCATTGTGAAATTCAGGATTTTGAACATAGGAAGGAATAGTCTTGATGTAGTTTATTATCTGATCCTGCTCTATATTTATACCCAACTCCTCAAATTGCTGAGCAAGTATGGTATTCCTAACTTGTCTATCCCAAACCTGATTAACCAACTGCATGGAAGAAGCAGTAGGACCGGCCATTCTAGAATACGCCTCCACATCCCTTCTAAATTGATCTATGGAAATTTCATCCCCATTAATCTCTGCCACGGAAGAACCAACCTTTCCACCACCCAAATCATTGCTGCTGAACACTCCTGAAATTACGAATGCGAACAAAGCCAAACCAATGATTAAAATTAAAACGGTAGTTCGTTTCCTTATATTCTCTAAAATTGCCATTATGTAAACTGTTTAAATTTATCCCGTTACTATCGGGAGGCGAAATTACTACTTTCTTTTGAAATAATAAAAACTAAAAAAAACCAAAAAAAATCCTTCAAATGCCTAGACATCGTCAAGCACTACCAAGGAGACCATATCTATTTTATTACTTGAAACTTCCAACACCACAAACTGGAAATTGCCGATCATAATCTCGGAATCCTTTTCTGGAATCTCCCCTGTTTCGTTAATGATCAAACCTCCCAATGTTTCGTACTCATCACTTTCAGGAAGCTCCAATTTATATTGCTCATTAATATAATCTACTTCCAGCCTCCCCGAAAACTTAAAGGAATTTTGATTTATCTGCTCCTCATACAAGTCGGTAGTATCATGTTCATCCTCTATATCCCCAAAAAGCACCTCCACAATATCCTCTACCGTCATTACCCCTGAAGTGCCACCATACTCATCCAGAACAACAGCGATACTCTTCCTTTTTTTGGTCAGAATATTAAGAATATCATTGATAAGCATTGTTTCTGGGACAAACTCTACGGGCAGTAGGATACTCTTTATGGTTTTAGGTTTCTTAAAAAGCTCATAGGAATGTACATAACCAATAATGTTGTCTATGGTATCCTTGAACACCAATATTTTGGAATAACCGGTTTCCGTAAAAAGTTTTGCCAAATTTTTAGGTGTCTCATGAAGTTCCACCGCTGCGATTTCCGTTCTGGGCACCATTACTTCCCTGGCCTTGACCCCTGAAAACTCTAGGGCATTTTGAAAAATTTGTATTTCGGAATCTACCTCATCCTCCTTTTCCACAGCCTCCATTTGTTCGGTGATATAGTCCCCTAATTCAATCTTGCTAAAGGCCAATTGTACCTCATCCCCATCTGTCTTGAAAAGTACCTTTAAAATTATATCGGAAATCCAAATTACGAAATCCGATATTACAGAAAACATTACGTAGAAAAAATAGGCCGGTATGGCCAATAACCTCAGCATAGTGTTGCTGTATATCTGAAATAATACCTTGGGCAAAAATTCCGCGGTCAATAAAATAATCAAGGTAGAGATGACAGTTTGGGTAACCAAGCTGAAATCGGTAAGCATTAAACTTAAAAAGCCTCCTGGGGCCGCGTCGATTCCAGCAAACAAGCTCATCAGCAGGTCCCCCATAAAAAGTCCGTACACCACCAGGGCAATATTATTGCCAATAAGCATGGTGGCTATAAACTTGGAAGGTTTTTTGGTTAGGCGGGTCAGCACTTTTGGCAAAAACCCATCCTGCTTTTTTTCAATTTCTATGTGAATTTTATTCGCAGAAATAAAGGCTATTTCCATTCCTGAGAAAAAAGCCGAAAACAGCAATGAAATAACAATGATAATGACAATAGATGCCTCCAAGATTATTGTTTATTGTTTTTTTGACGCTCTTCGAACCTTTTTCTATAGGTCTTTTTAAAAATGAACATCCCTATGGAAACAATTCCAAAGAAAACAAACAAATAGGCCCGTTGCCTATCTATGTTCCACTGTTCGTAAATCTCAAAAACGGACACTACGGCCACGGCCAAATAAAGGTATTCCGTATATCTTAATATCTTAATCATTCTTCTTTTCTTTAATACTCATATAACCGTAGGTCTTATTAGCATTAAAAAAGCTAAAATCCCTATTAAAGTCCATTCCCTCACCATCCATAATGGTTCCTTCCTCCGGATTGGTATATTTAAATTTCTCTTGGGTAAAAATCCAATCATTGGTCCTATCCCAATATAATTGCGGTGCCTCCAACTTTTTACCATCACTGGATTCGATGACCACATTACCTTGCAAATCTATTAAATTAGTACTGGAATACATAATTCCATAATCTGCTGTAACCGTACTCTTTTCTCCTTTTTCATCAAAAAACTCCAATTTGAGTCCATCCGGAAAAGTTCTATAAGGAAAAACCAGGTTGTCAAAATCATTACTGATAGGACTGCTCAACACAGCCACTACATGCGCAGTGACCACTCCCTCATTTTTTTCAAGTTCATCGGTCTCTGTATAAGTTAAGGTAAAATCCTCGGCAACGGCACTTGGAAATATCTTTTTTATTGCCTCGTCACCAACTCTCTTATAATTATCCTTACAGGAATAAAAAAGCATTGCCATAGAAAAAACTATGGCAATGCTCCTTAAATTATATAAACCTTTTTTTTTCATCTTATAGGTTGGGCACTTTTACACTACCACCTACCCAACAAGAGAAACTTACTGTCTTACCGGCCATACCGGAATTGAATATATCTGTTTTGGACGGTGCCTTTGCCGAGTAACTAGCGGCTGCCTGACCTGCCCTACCACTTAAAGCTGGATCCACACGACCTGCCTGACGGGCCAAATCAGCGGCTTTCCAATAGATAGCCCTTTTCTCGAAAGGAGTACTACCACATTCATTGGCACTACCCGCATACAAACTGGCAATCAACAAGTAGGCCTTACCATTGGATGGGTTGGCATCAATAGCCTTTTGCGCATAACTCCTCGCCGTAGACTTACTACCTCTTCTGTAGCTTGTTGCTATTTTATAAGCGATATTGGATTTTTTCTTTGGATCGGTTTCCAACTCCAAAGCCTTGTTGAAATCCGCAATGGCACCACTGGTATCCCCAGCGTTATTTTTAAGGGCACCACCATACATATATGCACTGGCGGAAGGCTCCAAGGCCAATTGTACTTCAAATAGTTTTTTGAACATAGGATCTTCAGTACACTCCTTGCTATACATTCTTCCTACCGCTCTCTTTATCCAGGTTATATCAGATTTTTTGGATTCAAAATTCTTTTGATATAAAGGAATTAAGTTTTCACAGTTGGCCAAAGCACCTAATTTACTGTCTATACTTTCAGCTATCTTACCATAACTTTCAGAGTAACTATTGTAAGAACTTAATTGTTTTTTCTCTTTTGAAGTCAAAGTTCCAGCATCTTCCTTAGGTAGAAGTTTAGTGATAACCTCTGTAAGCTTATCATTTTCCTCATCTATTTTTTCGGTGATGTTGTCATATTTCTCAAATACTTCCTCCAAATCCTTTTTGCCGGCACTGTTTAAATCTACCAAGCTGGAGAAATATAAATACAAGGCCTTAGGGTTTTTGAAATTAGCCCTATCCTCTGTAAAGGCCTTGTCTAACTGAGAGTAGATTTCCTCATCGGTAATCATTTTCTCGTCATATTTCAACAATACCTTATCTATAATGGTCTCCGCAACGTCTGTCTTTGCTGGAAAGTACTTCATCCTATTATCATAAAGTTCCATTAAGGCATTGATATTGGCAGTTTTATCCGCCCCTGTAGATTTCTCAAGCCTATCCTTTAGAATCCGCTCACCATATAAAATATTGGCCCAATTTAAGGTAGGGCAATTTTCATATACCATTTTCCATGGCGTATAAGCAGCCTCATAATTCTTAACTTTCACATGCTCTGTGTAAATGGAAAGATTGGTCATACACTCCGGGTTTTGGGCTTGGGAATACCCTAAACCCACAAATCCCATGGCGGCTATCGCTGTGATGTAGAGTTTCTTTTTCATCTGTCTGTTTATTTTAAGGTGGTTAAAGTAATAATTTTTAATTAATTTTTCTCGGTATGAACCATTTATCGTTTAAAGATAGGCCCACACTAACTTTGAAATAACTTTCCTCTACTAAATCCCCATATTTGGTTCCTCTTTTTCCAAGTTCAAAACCGAGGTTAATATTTGAAAGACTGCGACTCATACTACTCAGTGGTAAACCTATTCCAAAAGTTATGCCAAAATCATTAATCTCCTTATTATCTACCACAATTCCCGATTTGGTGACCTTTGCCCCTGCCCTATAGGTAACTCTTTTCAAATAGCTTGTAAAAGAGGTATAATCAGGGATATAATACCCTCCAAGCCTATAGGTTTGGGCATTTTGGTATTCCAAATTACTAGCAGGCGAAAGCTCGTTCTCGTAAGTGCTTAACTCCTGAAAACTGTACTCTGCCCCTAAAAACCACTTTTTATCTTGACCATAACCCACTCCCAATGTAGCGGTAGTAGGAATCTGCACTCCTGTACGCGCCAAGCCCTGTGCTTCCAAATCCACTTCCGTTACTTCAATATCCCTACCACTAACAGTGGAAAAAGATCCAATGGTCCTGGTATTTTCAGAAACCAGATTGGCCTGGGTATTTACAACAATGCTGGTAAAAAGAGTATGTTTGTCGGTGATGGCTGGTGTAAAACTGGCTCCAAAATTAAAATCGAAGCCTTTAATTCTAGATTCTATCTTATTGAAAGAACCAAACTGCACGTCTTCAATAGTTTGATAACTATTTGTATTCTGGTTCCCGAAATTAAAATTACCGGTAACCCCTAAACTTAAGTTTTTGACAAGTTCATAGCCCACAGAGATATACACCCTGTTCAACCCTCCTTCTCCATTAAAGGATTCGGTAACTAGTCCTTGGTCGGTTGTTCTTTCGGATAGAAAATTGTACCCGACGGAGGAATATGGCATAAGACCAAAACCAAGACCGAAGCCTTTGCCCAAATTAAACCCTAAGGACAAGTAGTCCAAATTTGAAATGGAGGCATTTTCCTTGGAATCATTAGTTTCAAACCTGTACTCCGTACGCGATAGTCCCGCTGTGTAGGTCGTTAACCCCAGTTTACTGTATGCTGCGGGATTATTAAGATTGATGTGTATACTATCCGTATAAACACTCAACCCACCCATCATTTGATTCTCCACGGTGCCGGTAGCCTTTAAATCCCCAACACCAAAATAAGAATAAGGGGAAGCAGTACTATTCTGAGCATATATGCTTACCGAAGTTACGCATAAAATTGCAATAATAAAATTTTTGATCATCTAGCGCTTGTTGTATTCTAACAAATGGTATAACCCCAACAGGAGAAATTTAGAATGCGCAAATATGGTATTTTTTAATCGTTTTGACAAAAATTGAGCATCCCCTCCTGTTAAAATAACTGTTAAATCGACAAATCTACTTCTATATTGATCAATTGTCCCGTCAATTTCATTGCAAATACCATTGATAACACCACTATGCATGCTAGTTTCGGTTGTGTTTCCAATAAAGTCTATTATGGCCTTTTTTTTCAACAACGGCAATTTGGAAGTTTGTTCGTGCATAGCTTTGTACCTCATGCCGATACCCGGCGAAATGGCCCCGCCCAAATATTCCCCATAGTCGTTAATGGCATCGTAGGTTACACAGGTGCCCGCATCTATGACCAAGGTATTTCCTTTTGGGTTATGATAAAAGGCCGCAGTTGCCAAGGCAATTCGGTCCACACCCAAGGTCTGCGGGGTGGCATAGGAATTCTTGAATGGGGTTTTGGAGGTGTGACTCAGGACATGAACCTTACAGAAGACGCATAGCATAGCTATTTCCTCATGGCCCATCCCTCCTACATTGGAAACAATGGCATTTTGAATAAGAAAGTACTCGGAAAAAATGGATTTCACACTTTTTGCGAAATCTGCATTGGGAATTTTTCGATAGGAAATAATTTTACCATTATCGAAAACCGCCATTTTTACTAGGGTATTACCCACATCTACAATCAAATTCATACTGTAAAGATCAAAAAACTTAAAAAAACAAAAACCTTTTTTTTCATTTTTGTTTGTATATCCTAAATTTGAATTTATATTTGCACCCGCTTACAGCGTTTGGTGCCTTAGCTCAGTTGGTAGAGCAATGGACTGAAAATCCATGTGTCCCTGGTTCGATTCCTGGAGGCACCACCTCAAAAGCCCTTGATTTTCAAGGGCTTTTTTATTTTACCCCTTTTATAGCTTCCTTTTAACACAAGGTTGCTGCAATTATAAAACCACTTTATAGTAGGGGACTGGATTGTGACCCTATCTAATTTTTACATCCCCAGTAGTTCTTTTATGCTTACCGTCTCCCAAATTACCCCTTCATAGGCACTCTCCCGGCCACCTTCGTATAAGATACCAATATTTTCCCCATCCTTCAAGGTTAAATCGGAATAAGCCGAAGGACCTGGGAAAATTTGTTTATCAACAGGCCAAGATTTCCCGTCATCCTTGCTTAACCTGAGCGTCATGTTTACTCTACTTTTAATGTCGGCCGGGTTGGCGAAAAGGACATATACCTGTTCTTTTACCTCAAAGCGCAAGGTGCTGGCCTGACAAATAGGTTCTACCAAAGTTTCATGATGATGCATATCTTTCCAAGATTCACCCCCATCAACGCTATAGGCAAGCTGCCTAGTTCTCATATTCCGATCATAATTGCGCATATTCAACATTAGACTATGATCTGAAAGTTCCACCACTTCACATTCGTTAACCTGATCTTGAGGGGTAGTTCCTCCCAACTTCCATGTGTTCCCATGGTCATCGGAAAAAATGGTATGGGAGTAATATTTTTTGGTCACGGCCTCAATATGGTCGCATGCAATTACCAACCTTCCTTTGTACTTCCCGCCAAGAATTTGGATGCCAGACCCGGGTCCTGTGGCATACCACGTCCAATTGGGCAATTTTACATCCGAAGTTATTTCCTTTGGCCTACTCCAACTTTTACCATCATTGGTAGATTTCAATAGAAATACCCTTCTTGTATCCTCGCTCTTCTGGGCAATAATATCCGACTCGTGATCGGTTCCCAGATTCCAAGTGGACAACAAAAAAATATCACCGGTAACACCATCAACTACAGGGGAAGGATTTCCACAGGTATTACCTTCATCGTGCCAAAGTACTACCAATTTACCCCAGGACTTTCCACCATCCGTTGACCGTTTCATTACCAGATCAATATCTCCAGTATCACTACAGCCATTTTTTCTTCCTTCGGCAAAGGCCAGCAAAGTGCCATTATTGGTCGTAACTACAGCTGGAATACGAAAACACTTATAATTTTCATTACCTCCTTCAAAAATAAAATTCAATGATTCCAAACCCTCCTGCTTTTCTTTTGGAGCCTGGGAAATTATGGGAGATACCCAAAATATTAACAGGAGAATAAATAAACATCTATTTTTTAATGTGTTGGAATAAATCATTTGGTTCCTTCTTTTTAGTTTCTTTTAAAATTACAGGCATTATTTTTTTTCCAAAATCTGCCCCTTGGCCAACAAGACATCCTTTAATTTATTATAGTCCACATCTTGAACTACTGTATTTTCATCGATTGCCAGCACTGCGGCCGCAGCCGCCGATTGCCCCAAAATCATGAACACGGGCTCCATACGGATAGAACCAAAGGCGATATGGCTAGACGACAAACAAACCGGCACCAAAAGGTTTTTACACTCTTCCTTTTTTGGCACCAAGGTCCCATAGGATATAGCATAAGGTCCATTGGTACTTACCCCTATATCCCCTTCGTTCTGTACAAACCCATCGGGCTTAATATAACGTTGCACATTATGCGAATCCATGGTATAGGAACCCATACCTATTGGTTTAGGGGTCGGGCTTTTCTTCAACAGTTCATTTTCTGTCATAACGAAATCCCCGATCATTCGCCTTGCTTCCCTGACATAGATCTGGTGCGGCCAATTGCCGTTATCCTTAAATTCATCCTTGGACAATCCCCATGTCTGCATTTCGGTCTGTATATCCTCAGGTACCCTAGGGTCGTTGGCCACGAACCAAAGCAATCCTTTTTGATAATTTTCGTGCTCCTTTATGATTTCCTTTCTTCTTTCGTAGCTTGCCTCTGGATAATCGTAGTTCATACCAATATTATCACTGCTAAAGGGACCATGGTTGTTGGTATCCGTCTTATGGTTCGGTATGGGATCAAATTTCTCAAACCAATCCTTTCTTCCTGTTTCGAAAACCCTGGCCAAGAGTTCGTAATTCAAGGGATCATAACCTTCGGGTTTTGGGAAAGGAATTCTATTTTCAGGATGGTTTGTCATACACATCCGAAAACAATACGCCTGGATCTTATCATCCCCGCTATGCTTCTCGCCTGGGTGCTCCCCAGAAACCTTAGGAAGTAGGCCACTGCTTGGGTCGCCGGGCACTACATAAGGGGATATATCCTCCTCGAACCAGTGCTTGTGGTGCAAAACCCCCGTTTGAACCCCGTTCCACTCCTCACCATAAACCTCCTTACCTTCACGTCCCACATGATAACTTACACCTGCCGCGGCCATAAGGTCTCCTTCATAGGTGGCATCCAAGAATATTTTCCCGGTATAGGTCTTTCCTGATAAGGTGGTAATCGAAACAATATTCCCATCCTCCATTTCTACCCCCTTTTCCCTATCCAGCCATTCATCACGGTCCACTCGGATCTGTTCCTCGGCCACCAAATCCTCAAAGACCTTTTCGGCCACATGGGGCTCAAAGATCCACATGGTCCTGTTTTCACCGTCCATGGCAGGGGTACCCTGCCCCTTATTACCGTATTCCTCTTTTTTCTGCCAAATCCAAGCCTCTTCCGTGTTGTAATGTTTCCAAATCCTATGGTAGAACTCCCGGGCAAGCCCCCCTATAACACTCTTGTTTCCTGTATCAGTAAAGCCCAATCCGCCAGAGGACAGTCCACCCAAATGTATATC
>TARA_R100001369_G_scaffold14013_5_pt1 | contig 24713 bp, 25 predicted proteins | sample TARA_R100001369 | Tara Oceans TARA_R100001369 (sample SAMEA2621528) | marine metagenome | biome: marine biome (ENVO:00000447); feature: surface water layer (ENVO:00002042); material: "saline water (ENVO:00002010), including plankton (ENVO:xxxxxxxx)" | depth 5 m | reverse complement strand
TACACCACCTAAATCAATAAACACACCATAAGACGTAATGTTTTTCACAATACCTTCTAAGACTTGTCCTTTTTCTAGTTGACCAATGATTTCTTTCTTTTGTTCTTCAATATCAGCTTCAATAAGAGCTTTATGAGAAACTACTATGTTTTTGAATTCGTGGTTGATTTTTACAACTTTAAATTCCATAGTTTTATTTACATACTGATCGTAATCTCTAATAGGCTTCACATCGATTTGAGAACCTGGTAAGAAAGCTTCTATACCAAATACATCTACGATCATACCACCTTTAGTTCTGCATTTTACAAAACCATTTACGATTTCACCAGTGTCATGTGCATTGTTTACACGCTCCCATGCTTTAATTACTCTAGCTTTTCTGTGAGATAATACTAATTGACCTGTTGCGTCTTCACGTACATCAATTAATACTTCTACTTTGTCACCAACTTTAAGATCTGGATTGTAACGGAACTCATTAAGAGAAATTACGCCTTCAGATTTAGCATTGATATCAATAATAGCATCTCTATCACTAATTGTAATTACTGTACCTTCTACAACTTCGTCGTCTAAAGTGTCAACGAAATTCTCAGATACTAATTTTTCAAATTCAATTAATTTAGTGTCTTCAACTTGCTCAATTCCTTCTTCGTAATTGTGCCAATCGAAATCTGCTAAGAATTTTTCTGGGTTTGCTTGAGCTTCAGATACTACAGGAGTTTCTACTGTTACTGCTTCAGTTGCTTCAACCTCAGCTTGTTTTGTTTCTTTTTCAGACATTTGCTGAATAAAAATTTGTATTCTGTATATTTTGAAAGACTAACGGAAAATCTACAGAAGTTATTAATTAAATTTGTTTTATCTCTTTTCTACTTTCTCAAATCCGCTAAAAGAAGCGCAAAAATACTACTTATTATTCTGAAAACCAAACACTAAATGATGTGACTTTAATATATTTTGTATGTCCTACTAGTAAGGTGTTAAAATGGTGCTTCAAAATTTAACATTAAGTATTTTAATTGATATATTCACAATACTATTAATACTTATAAAACACATACAATTATGGTTAGAGCAAAATACCAAGATGTATTAGACTTGGGAGAGTCTTTAAACATTCAGAATGGAAATGTTACTGAAGACAATGGCGTATTAAAAGTAGAAGGAACTGCAGCAACGCAATACGAGAAAAATTTAATCTGGGATAAGATTAAAGAAGCAGGTGGTGATAATCCAGCTGATATAATAGCAAATATTAAAGTTGCTGATGAAACTATATATGCAAGACATACTGTAGCTTCTGGTGACACTTTAGGAAAAATTGCAAAGCACTATTATAGTGATGCAATGAAGTACAAGAAAATTTTTGCTGCGAATTCAGATATCTTAAAGAGTCCAGATGTGATTCATCCTAAGCAAGAGTTAATCATTCCTAATCTTTAATGAAAGATTAAATGTAAATTATAGAAAAAGCGACTTTAGGGTTGCTTTTTTATTTTGAAATATTATGACTCGCTAAATTTAGAATAGTATCTAGCTGATCTGCAATAGTTAATTTAGAATTATCTATTTCTATAGCGTCTTCTGCTTTTACCAAGGGCGAATCCTTTCTTGTAGAATCAATTCGGTCTCTTGTGGTCACATTCTCTAGTACATCTTCATAGGTAAGATTATCTCCACGCTCTTTTAATTCTTTAAACCTACGCTGGGCTCTTGTTTCTGCTGAAGCAATCATATAAATTTTTAGTTCAGCATCTGGAAAGACAACTGTACCAATATCACGACCATCCATAACAATACCTTTATCTTTTCCCATGAGCTGTTGTTGCTCGACTAATTTTCGTCTCACTTCAGACAAAGTTGCTACAGGACTCACATATTGAGAAACTTTTAGTGTTCTTATCGTATTTTCAATATTTTCACCATTCAAATAAACTTCTGCAAAGCCCTTAATATCATTAAATTTAAATGTAATTATTATCTTATCTAAGTTTTCTATTAATTTTTCTGAATGAAAAAAATCTACTCCAATGAAGTTATGCTCTAAAGCAAAATAGGTAACTGCACGATACATCGCACCAGTATCTACATATATATAGTTAAGCTTATTTGCTAATTGCTTAGCAATTGTACTTTTTCCTGTAGAAGAAAACCCATCTATTGCAATGATAATTTTTCTCATATTTAATTATCTAAATCTATTTGTAGTCCAAAGAAACTAGTATTAGAAGCACTTGTATACCTCGCATGGGTGTAACTAAATTTTATTTTGTTTAATTTAACACCTACACCAAAAGATAAACCTGAAAAATTTCTTTGATCTACAATTCTTAATTCTTCAGCACGTCTAAAATTATAACCTAATCTTACGTTAAAACCACCTTCTGGAAATAATTCTGCTCCAAGAATAAGATGACGTAATGTATTATTTAAAAAACCAACTTTTTCTTGAGTTTGATTGCCGTCTAAATCTGTTGTCGCTCTTGCTGGATTAGAAACACCTATTGGCCACTGTTGAAGATTCTCTAGAGTTACATGCCATCTTAAAGGTACATATTGTAATGTTTGAGACATACCAAAATTTACCTCTAACGGTAAAGGCTCATTTTGACCAGCATATGTTGTAAATTGAGTACCTATATTTCTTACCGTTAATGCTGCATGAAAATCTAAATCTTCATTAATATACATCGCACCAAAATCAACTGCTCCACCTATTGAGTTATACTGCTCTAATAATGATGTAATAATTTTTACATTAGCGCCAATATAAAAATCTGTAAATGGAATATTATAATTATAGCCAGCAGAAATAGCTGCTTCGTTACCACTAAATGTCCCTGTCGAAACTCCATTTACATCATAACCATCAAAGGATCCGTAATTAATGTAGGTTACACCAAAGTGAAAAGTTTGTAAATGCCGATCCCAAGTATAAGCATAGGCTGCGGTACCATAACTGATACCACCTAAGTAACTAGAATAGTTAAATGCTGCTTGATTATGCATTTTCCAATTTATAGATGCCGGATTATACAGTGCTTCTGTAACATCGCTATCAAAATTGGTGATAATTTTACCACCTAAAGCTGCTTGTCTAGGAGACGATACCAAATTTAAAAATTGATAAGTAGATCCTCCTCCCAATTGTGCGAACAATGGTAATGTTAGAAGTACTAAAAATAAGGTTAGAATCCTCTTGGTCATAGATTTTGCAAAATAACTAAATCTATTGTAAAACGATGATATGATTTTTTTATTTTATTTGAAGTTTTTGCCCAACAAGAATAGTAGTGCTAGTTAAACTATTAAGTTGCTTTATATGAGCAACAGAAACACCACTTTTCTTTGAAATACTATATAATGTATCACCTTTTGATACTGTCCAAATAGAAGCATTTACTGAAGCTTTATGTGTATCAAAACTAATTACACGAAGCTTTTGACCAATTTTAATTGTGTTAGAATCTAAATCATTAAGATTTTTTAGTCTTTTTAAATCTAACTTATAGCGTTTAGATAAACTGTAGAGTGTTTCTCCTTTCTTTACAGTATGAAAATTTGAAGCAATAATCTCTTCTGGTTTTGATTCTTCTGTTAATAATTTAGCAACCTTAGCATCTAAATTTTTAACTCTAAGTTTTTGTCCTTCGCTAATTAGTGTCGTTTGTAGACCATTTACCTTTTTCAAATCTGTTAAAGAGACATTATATATTCTAGAAATATCAAGTAATGTTTCATTCTCTTTTACAATATGATAATTTGAAACATCCTCAATAGTTTCAGGCTTAATAGGCTCAGAAACTTTTACTTTGTTTTCAGTCTTAAAATTAACTAAAGTTATTTCTCCTGTAGCGACATTTAATCTTGCAGGCTTACCATCTAAAATAACATCTTTATACGCAACCTCTGACTGTGCAAAAACACCTAAACCCAAACTTGCTATAACTAAAGCAGCAATAGATATAATTAATTTATAATTTTTTTGCATTTTTTACTTTTTGGTTTGTTAATGCCAACTTTAAAACATCACTCATATCTGTGACGTAATGAAAAGTTAAGCCTTTAAGATACTCTGGCTTTATTTCTTCTATATCTCTTTTGTTCTCTTCACAGAGTAAAATCTCTTTAATACGAGCACGTTTAGCCGCTAAGATTTTCTCTTTAATACCTCCAACTGGTAATACCTTGCCACGTAATGTAATCTCACCTGTCATTGCTAAACTCTTCTTAACTTTACGTTGAGTAAATAAAGACACTATAGATGTTAACATCGTTACACCTGCACTAGGGCCATCTTTAGGCGTAGCCCCTTCTGGAACATGAATGTGTACATTATACTTATCAAAAACCTCTGGATTAATCCCAAATTCGTCTGCATTTGCTTTTATATATTCCATAGCTATTGTTGCAGACTCCTTCATCACTTTACCTAAATTACCCGTAATGGTAAGTGTTCCTTTACCTTTAGATAAAATAGATTCTATAAACAGAATATCGCCTCCTACTCTAGTCCATGCCAACCCTGTAACAACTCCTGCTACATTATTGTTTTCATATTTATCGCGTTCTAATCTTGGGCTTCCTAAAATTTCTATAACATCGTTATTAGAAATTTTGATATTATAAATTTCTTCCATCGCAATATTCTTTGCTGCATAACGCACCATTTTTGCAATTTGCTTTTCTAAACCTCTTACTCCAGATTCTCGTGTGTAACCTTCAACTATTTTTTCTAATTGTGGTTTTGCTATTTTTAAATGCGTATTATCTAAACCATGCTCTTTTAACTGCTTTGGTAATAAGTGACGTTTTGCAATCTCTACTTTTTCTTCAATGGTGTAACCTGTCACATTAATGATTTCCATACGATCTCTTAATGCTGGTTGAATGGTGTTTAAACTATTAGCAGTTGCCACAAACATAACTTTAGACAAGTCGTAACCCATTTCAAGAAAGTTATCATAGAATTCGCTATTCTGCTCAGGGTCTAAAACTTCTAACATTGCAGAAGAAGGATCTCCTTGATTACCTGTAGACAATTTATCTATTTCATCTAAAACAAAGACAGGATTAGATGTACCTGCTTTCTTTAAACTCTGAATAATTCGTCCTGGCATTGCACCAATATAAGTTTTTCTGTGACCTCTTATTTCAGATTCGTCACGTAAACCACCTAAAGATATACGCACGTATTCTCTACCTAAAGCTTCAGCAATAGATTTCCCTAAAGATGTTTTACCAACACCTGGAGGTCCATAAAGGCAAAGTATAGGAGACTTCATGTCATTTCGAAGTTTCAATACTGCTAAATATTCAATGATTCTTTTCTTTACATCTTCTAATCCAAAATGATCGCGGTCTAAGATTTTTACAGCACGTTTTAAATCGAATTTATCCTTACTAAACTCACTCCAAGGTAAATCTAAAAACAAATCTAAATAGTTACGCTGTATAGAATACTCAGCAACTTGCGGATTCATACGTTGCATTTTAGACAATTCTTTATCAAAATGGGCTTTAACTTTTTTATCCCATTTTTTATCCTTAGCTCGTGTTCGCATTTCCTCTATTTCTTCACCAGATGAGACACCACCACCCAATTCTTCTTGAATAGTTTTCATTTGTTGGTGCAAGAAATACTCACGTTGCTGCTGATTCATATCACTTTGAACCTTTGACTGAATATCATTCTTAAGCTCTAGCTTTTGATATTCCATATTCATAAACTTCAAGGTTTGAAGCGCACGTTCTTTTAAATCATTAATCTTTAGCAATTCTTGCTTCTCTTCTACCTTAAGGTTCATGTTAGAAGACACAAAATTGATTAAAAACGAACTACTTTCAATATTCTTAATAGCAAAAGAAGCTTCACTAGGAATATTTGGACTTTCCTTTATAATCTCTAGAGATAAATCTTTTATAGATTCTATAATTGCTTTAAACTCTTCGTTATCTGGTGCTGGTTTCGCTTCTGGTATATCAGAAATTGTAGCTGTTAAATATGGTTTTTCTGAAATAACTTCCTTGATTTCAAAACGCTTTTTACCTTGAATAACTACGGTTGTATTTCCGTCAGGCATTTTTAAAACTTTCAGAATCCGTGCAACAGTACCTGTTTTAAAGATATCCTTAGCTGTTGGATTTTCTACTGCTTCATCTTTTTGAGAGACTACACCAATAACTTTACCGCCTTTATTGGCATCGTTTATTAGTTTTATAGACGCATCACGACCTGCTGTAATAGGTATAACAACACCAGGAAATAAGACGGTGTTTCGTAACGGTAAAATTGGTAATGAATCTGGTAAAGTTTCATTGTTTATCAGTTCTTCATCTTCAGGCGTCATTAATGGAATTAATTCTGAATTCTCGTCAAAATCTTGAAATGACAAACTGTCTAGTCCTAAAAATTTTTGTTTTCCCATAGTATATATAAGCCATTCTGTCATTTACTTTAACAGAAGTGCATTTGTTTAAATGTATTAATAATTAACTTTAGACTGAATATCAATACGTTATAAGATATTTAAAGTTATTCACACTTTTCTAATTTCAATTGTTATGCCATTACCTTTATGACACCAAATAAACATTAAAATAAGTCATATAATTCGTTTCTATTGCACTTATATTTCATTATAAAATAAAACCATAGCTAATGCTATGTTTGGATTTTAAAATTTATCTAAACCCAATATAATTCAAATTATTTATACCACATTTTAAAATTTACTTGGTATAAATCAAAAGTTTTTTACTCTAAACTGTAACAGTACATGAAAGTCTTAATCCTTATACCAAAGCAATTGTTTTTTTGACATCAACCAATCAAAATATCGAAGAGTTACTATTGCAATGCAAATCTGGCAACCAACGTGCACAGTTGGAGATTTATAACAGGTATAATAAAGCAATGTATAACACAGCAATTAGAATTGTAAAAGATTCTTTTAAAGCTGAGGACATTATGCAAGAGTCATTTTTAACAGCTTTTACAAAGCTAAATACTCTAAAAGATACCAATGTATTTGGTTCATGGTTAAAACGAATTGTAGTTAACAATAGTATTGCACATTACAACAAAACGTCTAAACAAAATGAAGTGCCTTTAGATACTGTATTATATAAAGTTGAATATAATAATGGTATTGAAGAAAGTAATCATAACAACGAAAAAGTAAAACAAATAATGAGCGTAATGAAAACCTTAAAACCTAACTATAGTATAGGCTTATCATTACATCTCATTGAGGGTTACGATTATGAAGAAATCTGTGAAATTATGGAAATTTCTTATGCGAATTGCAGGACATTAATTTCGAGAGCAAAAGAGAGTTTAAGGAAAAAGTTAATGCAAACAGTTTAAAACAAAGAGCTATGAAAAAAGATACTGTAGACGAATTATTTGATAACCTAAAAGGTGAGTTTGATACAAGCGAACCTAACAAAAATCATGAGCTTCGATTTTTAGATAAGCTAAAAGCAAATGATGTGACATCTAATGATTCTAAAAAATCATCTGGTTCTAATTGGAAACCGTTCTTAGCTATAGCTGCTTCTGTGGTGATATGTTTAAGTGTGTTTATGACACTACAAAATAAGCCTGAAGCTTTAGACTTAGCAAGTGTATCACCAGAGTTATCTGAAACTCAAGATTTTTTTACTGCTACAATTGAAAATGAATTAAAGAAATTAAATAAAGAACGCTCACCTTTAACAGAGCTTATTATTACTGATGCTTTAAAGCAGATTCAAATTTTAGAAACCAATTATCAAAATTTAAAAACAGATTTAAATGAAAGCGGACAAGATCAGCGTGTTATTTATGCGATGATTACCAACTTTCAGAATAGAATAGATATTTTAAATACTGTTTTAGAACAAATAGAAATTATTAAAGAACTAAAAATCAACACAAATGAACCTAAAAATACAATTTAGATTAGCAATATTACTTTTGTTAATGCCTCTTATTGCATTGGCAAATACAGATGTTGAAACTATTAAATCAACCAAAGAGCGTACTATTAAAAAATCATTTAATGTAGCTTCTAATGCGACATTAAAAGTGAAAAATAGTTTTGGAAACTTAGACATTGTTACATGGAATGAGAATCGTATTGAATTTGATATTACCATAAAAGTAACTGGTAATAATGCAGAAAAAGTACAGGATCGTCTCAATAGAATTAATATAGAATTCTCTGGAACACGCGACTTAGTTTCTGCCATCACTATGATTGGGAAGAACGAAAAAAATTGGTGGAATTGGGGAAAGAAAATAAACCTTAAATTAGAAATTAACTATGTTATAAAAATGCCAATAACTAATAATATAGATCTCAGTAACGACTATGGCGCTATTAACTTAGACAAGCTAGAAGGTGTTGCTAAAATTAGCTGTGATTATGGTAAAATCACGACCAAAGAACTCATGGGAGATAACAATGATATTAGATTTGATTATAGTAATAATTGTTATTTTGAATATATTAAGAGTGGTGCAATTAGAGCAGACTATAGTGGTTTTACAGTTTCTAAAACTAACAAATTAACACTTAAAGCAGATTATACAAAATCAATTATTGAAGCTTCAGAAATTGTGAATTATACTTGTGATTATGGCTCATTAAAAATTGATAATATTAATAATTTACAAGGTCAAGGGGACTACTTATCTTTGCGATTAGGTAATGTATTTAAAAATGTAGACCTTAAAACAAATTTCGGTTCAATAAAAATTGAGCGAATAGCTTCTAAAGCTAAAAACATAACTATAAAGTCTGACTTTACTGGTATTACAATTGGACATGATGCTGATTATAATTTTGATTTCGATATCGATTTAGAATTCGCTTCATTACGAGAATCAGACGGTTTCAACTTTACCAATAAAGAAGTTGATATGACTGAAAAGAAATATAACGGCTATTATGGTTCACAAAATTCTGGCAACCTAGTAAAAATCAAGTCTGAATACGGAAGTGTTACCTTTAAAAAATTATAACAATCGAGAACGAATAAAATCAACCAATTAAAATCAAACTTATGAAACTATTTAAATCAATTACAGTACTAGTCTTTCTTTTAAGCACTACGCTTTCGTGTGCACAATGGGGAAATGGTAAAAAAATGAAAGGGAATGGAGATATTACAACCACTACAAGATCTACAGGTGCTTATGATGGCTTAAAAGCTGCTGGACCAATGGATTTTAAATTAGTACAAGGAAATGAAGGTGAAATTTCAATTAAAGGAGATGCAAACCTTATGGAATACATCATTACTGAGGTAAAAGATAATAAGCTCGTTGTTAAAGTTGAAGATGGCTATAACTTAAGACCAAGCCAAACCATCTTAATTACTGTGCCTTACGAATCTATAAGTTCTGTTTCATTATCAGGTTCTGGTGATATAGAAAATTCTGGTACTATTAAAGCAGGCGAATTTAAAGTAGCTTTAGCAGGCTCTGGCGATATTAACTTAAACGTATCTGCCAAAAGCATACAAAGTAGTATTGCTGGTTCTGGTGATATAGAATTAAAAGGTTCTGCTAGAGACTTAACTACAAAGATTGCTGGTTCTGGTGATTTTAATGGTAGAAGCTTAAAAAGCACAAATGTTAATGCAAGTATTACAGGTTCTGGTAATGTAAACGTTGTGTGTAATGGTGAATTAACAGCTAGAATAACAGGCTCTGGTGATGTAGAATATTCTGGCAAACCTACTAAGAAAGATACTAAGATTACAGGTTCTGGTAGCGTGAGTAATTAGCGGCTGTAAAAAAGATAATTTTAAAAAGGATGAGCTTTGCTCGTCCTTTTTTATGGTTAGTTTTTGGTATATATTCTTCCATCCCAGGAAAGTGAGCCATTTTCATTAATTCTAATATAATCCTGTTTTAATCTCATATAATTGATAAATTCAAATGTTAAATCTTTTATCTCAATAGCGAAATAATTTGAATTCTTTGTGTTTTGTATTTATATGAAGAACATCCTATAAAGGAAGACAACCAACAAAAATATAGCTATTTGAATTTTTTTATTCAAACTAATAATTTTTTTATTATTTCGTTCCAGCATCAAAGTCTACTTTTCATTTCGCTAAATAATCTAAGAAATAATTTAATTACATTAAATCTTCAAGTAAGTAAACGTCATATCCTCAGAGATTGTTGAACTATTAACAGTACTCGTTGCAAAAAAGCCATCTTCAACAATATTTGTTATGATACTTGTGCTTTTTAAGAAATCTAGTACTTCACCTGTTTCAGTTAATGTTATTGTAATTTCATTATCATTCTGAGTCCAAGTAAAGGGTGTGTTTTCGTTAAAATCTGTACAGGTTACAAAAAAATCAACATCATCATCAGAAATTGGAGTGTATGTAATTGTTGCAAAAGAATTATAGATAAATTCACCTGTACCATCTGCATTAAATGTTATAATTTCATTATCATAACAATCTATTTCACCTAAGTAATTTGTTGTAGCTATACCATCGTTATCTATATCTAATATATTATTTGATAACATAAACACTAGCTGCCAAGTTCCTATTGTTGGTATTGGGTCTGCTGTACAATCTCCTAAACCAGTGATAATAATTTGCAACAAACCATCTGCATCACCACAGACTTCAATTTGGTTTTGAAGTGCAACTTTATAACTATTACATAAAGCTTCTAAATCACTGTCTGACGCATTATCGTAATTAATTCTAGCAATTTCAGTGTTTTGGATTGCCATATCGCATAGCTCGTTACCTTCAAAAACACAATCATTTAAGCTATCAATAGTGAGTTGCAAAAGGCCTTCTGCATCACCGCAAATTTCTATTTGATCTTCTAAAGCATCTTTGTAAACTTGGCAAAACAGGTTGAAATTCTCTTCTGAGACAGCATTAAAATTACTAGCGGCTTCAGCAGTTGCAATAATTGCTAACTCACAAGAATTATCGACAATTATTAAGTCACCTTCATAGGGCTCATTATCACAATTATAGGCAATAAAAAGTACCATGAATGCACATAGTACAAACATTTTTTTTATCATAGCATGATAAAGTTAAGCATTAATTCTTAGTTTCTAATCTAGGCACTCTAAAAAGAAGTATAATACCAACTAAAAAAAAGACAAATAAAAATAAGATTGAGTTGCGCATACTTCCTGTTATTTGATCTATAAAACCATAAATCAACATACCAATAACAATACCTATTTTTTCTGCGACATCGTAAAAACTAAAATATGATGTTGTATCCTTAGTTTCTGGCAAAAATTTAGAATACGTAGATCTGGCTAGCGATTGTATGCCTCCCATTACCAAACCAACAAGCGATGCCGTTATGTAAAATTGTGTTGGCGTTTCAATAAAATAACCATAAAAACATAAACACATCCATATCATATTTATAACAATAAGTGTTTTTATGTTTCCAAATTTAGAGGAAGCGCTTGAGGTTAAAAAGGCACCTAAGATGGCTACAACTTGTATAACTAATATACTTACAATTAAACCTGTTGTCTTGGCCTCATCCGTTCCCCAATTAATTTCTTCCTCACCAAAATAAACAGCTACTAACATAATGGTTTGTACAGCCATACTGAATACAAAAAAGGCATATAAGTAGCGCTTTAATCTTAGGTTCAATTTTAACTCTTGCCATACACCCAATAATTCTTTAAAACCATTAAAAATTACAGATTTAGTAACTTTATGGCTTTTAGACACTCCTTTGGGTAAAATGTAAAATGAGTATTGACTAAATAAAACCCACCAAATACCAACGGTAATAAAAGAATATCGCATCATTTGAATTTTATCTACTCCATTATCTTGACTCATTACCATGGCCAAATTTGCAACCAGAAGTAGTACACTCCCTATGTAACCCATAGAAAATCCTTTGGCACTTATTTTGTCTTGTTGTTCCTCAAACGCAATATCTGGTAAATATGAATTATAAAAGACTAAGCTTCCCCAATACCCTATTAAACCCATAAAATAGAATAGTAAACTTAGATGGATGTGTTCTAAACTAAACCAATATAAGCCAATACAGCCAGCAGAACCTAAATAGCAAAAGAACTTCATGAAGCTTTTCTTATTACCTACATAATCTGCAATACCAGATAATATCGGAGACAGAATAGCAACAACCATAAATGTAAAAGCAGTTACGAAAGTAATTAAAGCCGTGCTCTTAAACTCGTAATTAAAAGCAGTTACTTTTTTAATTTCACTCAAAAATAAGGCCGAGTAAAATATGGGGAATATAGAGGATGCAATCGTAAGTGTATATACTGAATTTGCCCAATCGTAAAATGCCCAAGCGTTTAGAAGTTTTTTACTCCCTTTTTTAAGTTCACTCATAAATTTAAATATAAAAAAGCTGCTCATAATGAGCAGCTTCTAAAGTAATTAATATTTATTACTCTATGTTAATTTATAGGCCTAAATGAAGTTACACCATATTTCTTAGCTTCGGCCTTAGCCTTTGGTGCTAGTGCTCGTAAATTCTGAATTCTAGAATCATTACTTGGGTGTGTACTTAAAAACTCTGGTGGTGCTTCACCTCCATTATTTGCTTTCATACGTTTCCAAAGTTCTGGCCCTTCATCTGGGTTATAACCAGCAATAGCCATAAGATATGATCCAATCTTATCAGCCTCAGTTTCGTGACCTCTACTAAAGGGTAGCATTCCACCAACATTTGAAGCAATACCAAACGCCTGATTGTACAAACCTAAATTTTCATCATTCTGCAATGCTACATTACCAACTAGAGAAATACCTTGTTGCAACATTCCGGCACTCATACGTTGTTGTCCATGATTTGCTAAAGCGTGTGCTACTTCATGTCCCATTATGGCAGCTACACCAGTTTCATTTAGCGCTATTGGCAAAATACCTGTGTAAAACGCTATTTTACCTCCAGGCATACACCATGCGTTAACTTGTTCTGATTCTATAAGTGTATATTCCCATTTATAATCATCTAAATACCCTTGAAAACCGTTGGCATTTAAATAACGTTCTGCCGCGACAGCTATACGTTGTCCAACACGTGTAATCATTTTAGCATCAGCAGTACCAGTAACTACTTTATTCTCTGTTAACACTTGATTATATTGCGCAAAAGCAGATGGAAATAGGCTATCGTTAGACATAAAAGCCATAGTTTTTTTTCCTGTAAAAGGATTGGTTGCGCAAGATAATGCAACAGCTACAATAGTTAATAAGGCTATACCTTTCTTAAATTTCATAATACAATAGTTTTAAGTTACTTTAATACACAAAAACTGTTCCTAATTATTAGGTGCGAAATTAAGGCAGATGTCACTACTTTATTGAATTATTCGCTATAAAATATTAGTCAAGAAAATTCTTGCAAATGAATAAGCGCACTTAAAATATTTTAAACAAGTAATCAATACATAAGAATTTAGAAAAAAAATTAATTTGTAACATAAAACAATACCTTAACCTTTATGTAATTAATGAAACGTTAATACGTCAAACAAAATAACATAAATTTTGTAATTTTAAAGTATGAAAAAGATAGCACTCCTAATTGTAATTACTTTGTTTTTTAGCTGTGATAGTTCAGCTCAAAAAAAAGAGTCAAAAGAAAAAGAAACATTCAAAATCACTAAAACTGATGCTGAATGGAAAACAGAATTAACTAGCGAACAGTACTATATTTTAAGAAATGCAGGTACTGAACGCCCTTTCTCAAGCCCATTAAATAAGACCTATAAAAAAGGAACTTATCATTGCGCAGGTTGTAACACTGCACTCTTTAAAAGTGAGTATAAATTTGATTCTGGTACAGGTTGGCCAAGTTTTGATAGAGAAATTAATGGAAACGTCGCTTTTGGTTCGGATACTAAGATTGGATATACCAGAGATGAAGAACATTGCGCAACTTGTGGCGGACATTTAGGTCATGTTTTTAATGATGGTCCTAAAAATACAACTGGCAAACGCCACTGTATAAATGGAGATGCTTTAGTATTTGTTTCTGCTGAATAATGAAAAGTTATCTCGATAGCTCTATTAAACAATTCGAGTACTATAAAAGTCTTGGAGATAAAACTATATCTCAACTTTCTTTTGAAGAGCTAAAAAAAGAGTTTGCAGAAGATTCTAATTCAGTTTCTATTATTGTGAAGCATATTGTCGGAAATATGTTAAGCCGCTGGACTAACTTTTTAACTGAAGATGGGGAAAAAGAATGGCGCAAGCGTGATGAAGAATTTGAAGATACCTTTCGCTCTAAAGAAGATTTAATTGAAGCTTGGAACAAAGGCTGGAATTGCCTTTTTGAAGCACTAAACCCTTTATCTATAGATGATTTAGAACAGGTTATTTTTATAAGAAACCAAGGTCATACTGTTACCGAAACAATAAACAGACAAATGATGCATTATGCTTACCACATTGGGCAAATTGTATTTTTAGGTAAATTAGTAAAAGGTAAGGATTGGCAATCGTTATCTATAGCTAAAGGAAATTCTAAGAATTATAATAAAGATAAGTTTTCTAAAGCTAAAGGTCTAAGACATTTTACAGAAGATTTATAAACGCTCTTTTAATATGTCCTCTACTTCTTTTGCTGACGGGTTAATTGCCAGAATTTTACCTGAAGTATCTACTAAGAACATTCCACCTCCCCCATTCATTACATTATATTTTTCCCAAATTTTGTTTTTCATTCCTAATTCTATTAATTGTTGCCAAGGCCACCCTTCTTTTGCTATAAACTTATTGTAAGCTTCTAGGTTTTCACGTTCACCTGCTACACCCAAAATAGTAAATCCTTTATCCTTATAGTTATCGTAAACTGGTTTAACTAATCTTGTTTTTGCTATACATGGTCCGCACCAAGTTGCCCACAAATCTAATAACACAATTTTATTATTGCTTAAAACTGTTTTAAACTCAACGACGTTTCCATTACTATCTGGCGCCGTAAAATTAACGTACTCACCACCAGGATTTAAATCTTTTAATGCTCGGAATAAATTATCACCTAATTTTGTATAAGCATGGTTAGGATACTTTTCTTTTAATTTATTAAAGGCAACTAAAACTCTTTCTTCTCCAATATTTTTAAGATCTATATACGTTAAATCTTCAATTAAAAATGAATAAGATACCATAGTTGGGTTATCTATTATATAATTATATCTAGAATCTAAATATTCACCCATCATAACGTCATATTCCGCGTCTCTTTTTTTACCTAATTCACTTCTATCTAAACCTTTTTCTCCTAAATCTTCCATCGCATCATACATAACAACTTTCTCTTCTTGAGTTTTTGCTTTATTTAATTTTTCTGATAATGCTTTAGACGCTTCAGATCTGAGGTTTTCATATCCTAGTTCTTCATTCCTCTTAAAAAACAGTCTACTCTTCTGTTCAAATTGCACAGCGACATCAGTATTAAATTTATTGAGATCTGCATTTAAGCCATTGTTAGATATTATATTTTCAGAAAATCTATCCATTGAATACAATTTAAATGTGGTAACACCTTCTTCTGGAAAAAACATAATTGACCTCCAGCCACCATCCAGATGTTCATCCTCAAAAACTAATTGATACGCTTGCATGTCTTCTGGAGTAAATTCAAACTCAAATTTCCCATTTTCAATAGGGATAAGCATTACTTTATCTTCTTGCCTCATATCTTCAGTCGCTTTCGCTAACAAGATAGTTTTACTATCCCTATCTATGACTTCACCTTTTAATATTGAAGGAATTGCGATTTCTTTAGTGTCATTTTCAGTTTTACAACAGAATAATAGATTGGCAATAAAAAATATAAATAGTGCATTAGTTTTCATAGTTGAATTTAAATTATACAGCATGAAAATATAACTTTTGAAATAACATTTTAGTATCGCTTAATTAAAATTTATTATTCAAATTCGATTTCGTAAATTCGTATATTCAAAATTCAACTAAAAAATTAACGCATGAGTAAATATGATATTATAGTTTTAGGAAGTGGTCCTGGTGGCTATGTTACTGCAATTAGAGCATCTCAATTGGGTTTAAAAACAGCAGTTATAGAAAAAGAAAGTCTTGGTGGTGTATGCTTAAATTGGGGATGTATACCAACAAAGGCCCTTTTGAAATCTGCTCAGGTTTTTGAATATCTTAAGCATGCCGAAGATTACGGACTAAAAGTTAAAGACGCAGCTCACGATTTTGATGCGGTTGTAAAACGTAGTCGTGGTGTTGCTGATGGTATGAGTAATGGTGTAAAGTTCTTAATGAAAAAGAACAAAATCGATGTCATTGAAGGTTTCGGAACACTTAAAAAAGGAAAAAAAGTTGAAGTAGATGGAAAAGAATATTCAGCTGACCATATCATTATTGCTACTGGTGCAAGGTCTAGGGAGCTACCTAGTTTACCACAAGATGGTAAAAAAGTAATTGGCTACAGAAAAGCAATGACTTTAGATAAACAACCAAAGAAAATGATTGTTGTTGGTTCTGGTGCTATTGGTGTTGAGTTTGCTTATTTCTACAACTCAATGGGAACTGATGTTACCATAGTAGAATATTTAGATAAAATAGTGCCAGTAGAAGATAATGACGTTTCTAAACAATTAGAACGTAGCTTTAAGAAATCTGGAATTAAGATAATGACTTCTGCAGAAGTAACTTCTGTAGATACATCTGGCTCTGGAGTTAAAGCTACTGTAAAAACTAAAAAAGGTGAAGAGGTTTTAGAAGCTGATATAGTGTTATCTGCTGTTGGTATAAAATCTAATATAGAAAATATAGGATTAGAGGATGTTGGTATTGCTGTTGACAGAGACAAAATCTTAGTTAACGATTATTACCAAACTAATATACCTGGTTACTATGCTATTGGTGATGTGACACCAGGACAAGCTTTAGCACACGTTGCTTCTGCTGAAGGTATTCTTTGTGTAGAAAAAATTGCTGGTCAACATGTTGAAGCTTTAGATTACGGAAATATACCTGGTTGTACGTATTGTTCACCAGAAATAGCTAGTGTAGGTTTAACAGAAGCACAAGCAAAAGAACAAGGCTTAGACGTTAAGATAGGTAAATTCCCGTTCTCAGCTTCTGGGAAAGCAAGTGCTAGTGGTGCTAAAGATGGCTTTGTAAAAGTAATTTTTGATGCTAAATATGGTGAATGGTTAGGTTGCCATATGATTGGTGCTGGTGTAACAGATATGATTGCTGAAGCTGTTTTAGGTCGTAAACTAGAAACAACAGGTCATGAAGTATTAAAAACAGTCCACCCTCACCCAACAATGAGTGAAGCGGTTATGGAAGCTGTCGCAGATGCCTATGGAGAAGTGATTCATTTGTAATAAGTCCATATAAATATTTAAAATGCGATTCAAATTTGAATCGCATTTTTTATTATTAAATTCATAGTATAAAACTATCGATTAGACGATTTAAAGTATTAGACTCTTTAAAAGGTATCACTGCTTTACTCGTCTTTTAGTATCATATGTCCAAAATGAGATATATTACAGACAATAAATTTATAAATTCTACTGTATATATGTGTTTTTATTAAAGTCGTATTGCAAACCTGTAGCAGCAGACATACCAACTTGATTTGACAAGCCACTAGGAATTCTATAAAAATCTAATTTCGCACCTATAGACGCTTAATTTATCTGTAAGCTTTATTTTTAGTAGTATTGGGACTTCAATTATAGCAATTTCAAAATTCGTATATTCAAATTGCCTTACTGTTAATGCTATGTTTTCAGATAAGAGGATACCGTTAACTATTAAATCCCAGTTTTGAGTAACAAGATTTTCTTGCAATGTTTTAAATTGAGATGTTGTATTTGTAGTTTGAGCAGTAACTAAATATGAAGAAAAAAGAAGCACTATTATATATTTCATAACCTCAACAATCAATTGTTAAATAGTTATAATGAAACTAAAAAATAAGGTTAATTTTAAATAGATTTATAATCTATAACCTAGTCCTAAAAACAAGCCATTAGGAGTAATCTCCTGAAAACCAATCGTATATTTCATGTGTATATTTAATTGTGATGTAAAGTCATAAGCAATACTTAAATCTGCTCTTACTTTAAATTTATTCACAAAAAAGTCAAAGAAATAGTTTAAACTTGGTCCTATGAGAATATGAAAATTATTTTCTATATCGTATTTCAAATAGATAGGTGCATTTAAAAATCTAAAATCACTTATACCTATATATAATAGTTCTGGTTGAATATGAAACCCATTATCTATTTTAAAATCTACAAACACACCTCCGTAATATCCTACTTCAGTTGCTGGGTTTGTGCCAAAACCACCTTCAACAACTTTAATAAAAGTTAAGTTTAAACCGCCTTTAACACCAAACTCAGCTTGTTTTTGAGCATTTAGATTACAGGTTATAAAACCAAAAAATATTATAAAAGTTAAAAACTTGCTCATATTAAAACTATTAAATTATATCTATTCTAAAGGTTATTGTCCTAGCATTAAAGCTAATTCTAAAACTATCTTAAGGATTCAAAAAGCTTTCTACCGCTAAATCATAACTCTTTAAACCAAACCCTAGTATAACACCTATAGCATTTTGTGAAATATAAGATTGATGCCTAAAGTCTTCTCTAGAGAAGGTGTTTGAGATATGCACCTCTACAACAGAGGTTTTAATTGCTTTTACAGCATCACCAATACCAACTGAAGTATGCGTATATGCAGCAGCATTTAGTATTATACCGTCATAAGAGAAGCCAACGTCTTGCAACTTATTAATAAGCTCTCCTTCTATATTAGATTGAAAATATTCAATTAAAACATCACTAAACTTAGATTTCAATCTAGCTAAATAATCTTCAAATGTCTGATGACCATAAATCTCTGGCTCACGTTTACCTAATAGATTAAGATTAGGTCCATTTATGATGATAAGTTTCTTCATTACGTAAAGGTATTAAAATAAGCACATAAAAAAACCGAAGTATTTACTTCGGTTTTAATATTAAAAATATTTAAGAGGAATGTCTTAGAACTTGAATAGGATTCCAAAAGCAGCATTACCACCAAATGGATTTGCTACATCACCAAAACCTAAGTTAAAATTTGATACAGCTTCCGCTCCATCAGAATCTGCCTTAGTAGATGAAAAAGATAATACATTTCTTAAACCAAAAGTTAATGCAATTTTCTCAGTAACAAAATAATTAATACCTAAATCTAAACCCGCACCAATTGTGTTTAAAGATACATCAGAAATCTGATCTTTATTACTAGAGTAACCAACACCAAACTCAGTAAATGTTTTAAAACGCTCACCTAAGTCTAAAAAGTAATAACGACCAAATGCACCAACGCCAAAACCAGTTTGGTCAAATACATCGGTACCAGCTACTTCTTCTTTAAAAGAACTAAAAGATAATACACCACCAATTGCTAAATCTTCGCTAATAAAGAATCCAAGTTTAGGACTAATATTAAAGCTATTTGATTTAGCATCTACATTTTTGTCATTTTCGCTTCCAAAGCCAATATTACCTTCTAAGAAGATATCACCTTCACTAAATCCATAACTTTTTTCATCTTGAGCATTTACATTTGTAAATCCAAAAACTGCAACTGCAGCCATAAGTAATAATTTTTTCATAATTATAAGTTTTGTTTAAATTAATTTGGTCGGCAAAAATATATATTCACATATTAATAAACAAGAAAAAACTTATAAATTATTGTATTTTGACTGATTTTAACATCCCTTTAACTGATAAAAATCAATTATCATTACTCTTTAAAAACAAAAAAAGAGGCAAATTGCCTCTTTAGATAACACTATTGTACTTTAAAGCCTATAAACTTAACCTACTTGAAAGTAGTTAAATCTAGCTTTTATATCAAAATCTACAAAATCGTCAAATTCTTCTATTCCATCCTCTAGTCTATTAGATAAGCCAAATGTATAACACACATCAATGATAAGATTATACACTGCACCAAGAGCAATACCAATTCCTAAACGTTTTAATCCTTCAGAATCTGCCTCGTTTAAGTAGGTAATCGAATTGTGAACCTGCTAATAAACTAAACTTTGTATCTAGCTTATATTTAGCTAAAATTGGAATTAATAATATATCAGAGTTTTCTCCATCTCCACTATAACTAGAATACTACAATTCTGGCTGCATACTAAATTTCTCTGATAGATTAAATTCTGCAAAGGCACCAATATAAAACCCAAAAAGATCTTCTGAACCAGAACTACAATCAACAGACACTTTTAAAATAATAGAGCTGTAAACTGATTTAACTCCAAATGTCATTTTAAATGTCGAAACGATATAGTATTTAGCACTAATAAGCGTTAAGGCTAATACAGTAATTACTAGTGGCAAATATATTTTTCACTTAACGTTCATTATAATTGTATTTAATCGATTCTAAAACAGTTTAATATCGAAACAAAAAAAAAGAGACCATAAGGTCTCTCTTTTTATATAATAAATTGTTAGTGATTAGAATCTGTATCCTACACCTACTAAGAAATTGTTAATCTTAAGTTCACCTACATCACTATCTGTAACATGATCATTTAATTGAACACCATAGCGCGCTTGTGCGAAGAATTTTTCTGAAATGTCATAACCAACACCGAAAGCTAATCCAATGTTTAGTTTTGTAAAGTCATCTCCAAAATTTTCATCTGCTGCGTCAACATTATCACCTCCTGCAATACCAAGAGTTGGTCCAGCTTGAAGATTAAGACCATCCATAACATAATACTTCGCCATAGCATTAAGGCTAATAAACGTTACATCACCAGCATTTGAATATGTAAGCTCAGGTTGTACATGGAATTTTTCTGAAATTCCAAAATCAGCAAAAGCACCAAGATGGAAACCTGTTTCTGACTCATCATCTCCACCAGAACCGATGTTCATGTTAGTCAAACCTCCTGTTAAACCATAAGTAATGTCTTGAGCATTTACACTAGTAAATGCAATTACTGCAAAAGCAGCGATAAATAATTTTTTCATAATATTTAAGTTTTAAAATTGATAACTACAAACTAAAGTCTTTTTTTTGAAATATAAAAACAAATTAATATAGTTATTAACATTTTTTTTAACATAATAACTCAATAACCTGATTTACAGTAAATTAAATAAAAAATTATTAACAAATTTTTATTAAAATACGATGAACTACGTAGTCATTTCCCTCTTTATCGGGTAATAAATCACTAAATTTAACCTATGAAATGGCAAGAAGCTTTGACTGATTATAAGCATTATTTGCAAATTGAACGCGGTTTGTCTCAAAATTCAATTGAAAATTACGCTTATGATATAAAAAAATTGATAAAATATCTTGAGGCTAATGAGATAAATACATCACCAATTTCTATTAATACTGACACAATAAAGAACTTTATCTATTCGGTGTCTAAATCTATAAATCCTAGATCTCAGGCACGATTGATTTCTGGTCTTCGTAACTTTTTTGATTATTTAATATTTGAAAACTACAGAGAAAACAATCCTTTAGAACTTATTGAATCTCCTAGAATAGGAAGAAAACTACCTGATACATTATCTATTAAAGATATTGATGCTTTAATTTCAGAAATTGATCTTAGTTATGAATATCGAGGTGTAAATTTAGGTCATAGAAACAAAGCTATTATAGAAACACTTTATAGTTGCGGTTTGCGAGTAAGCGAATTGATAGAGCTAAAAATATCTGATTTATTTTTTAAAGAAGGTTTTATAAAAGTAACTGGTAAAGGTGACAAAGAACGTTTTGTTCCTATTGGACCAACGACTCAGAATTACATATCTATTTGGAATGACATTAGAAAACATATAGATATTGATGCAGGCTCAAAAGATATTGTGTTCTTAAATTATATGGGAAAGAAACTCACAAGAGCTATGATCTTTACCATAATAAAACAATTGGTAGAAAAAACTGGACTAAATAAAAATGTCTCTCCACATACCTTTAGGCATTCTTTTGCAACACACTTACTAGAGAATGGTGCAGATTTACGAGCCATACAAATGATGCTTGGACATGAGAGTATTACAACTACTGAGATTTACATGCACGTTGATCGCTCCCACCTTAGTGAGGTGTTAAATAAATTTCATCCTAGAAAATAATTATAAATTTTACCGAAATAAAGTGACAATTAGCGTTCTATTTGTGTCTCAAATAAAAGGCTATGTAATGAAACTTCCTAGATTTAACCTAAATAATTTAAGTTAAAAACCTTCTAACAACACTACTACTTTTGATAAGTATAAGAATGATTAAAAATATAAGACAACTATTAACATCTCTGATGTAGGTCTCTGGAGTTGTGATATTGCCTCTAATAAAGTTTTTTATTCTGAAGTATCAAAAGCAATTATTGGTTATAAGAATATTGAATTAAAAAACACATCTAAGTTTTTGGAATGTAAAAGTACACCCTGATGATAGAGACGCCTACTATGAGATATTTAATTTACATCTAAATGGCGCTGTAGAAATTTACAAAAATGAGTATTGTGTTTTATTTTAAAGACGGTAGTTACAAATGGATCTTAGATAAAGGAAAGACTGTTGAAAAACATGATAATAGAAAGCCAAAATGCATTATAAGCACGCACACGGATATAACAAAAAGTAGAAAAAACGAAAGTCAACTTAAAAAGAATCTTCAGCTCATTATTCCCCAAAATAAAAGACTACACAATTTCACACATATTGTATCTCATAATTTAAAAACACATATTGGTGATTTGAAAAACATTTTAGAATTTTATGGAGATACTGATAATGAAACTAAAAAAAAGAACTAATAAGTCATGTAAAAAAAATTCAGAATCACTGACATCAACTATAGTCGGTTTAGACGATATTATTAGTATAAAATCTAAATCTAATAATCATCAGCTTAATTAGCGTATAGACCTTTACGAATGCGTAAAGATTGAAAAGACTTTAGAGGCATTGGACTTTACAAAGCAAAAACTCAAATAGAAGCCCTTAATAGTGCTTTTAAATTAGATAGCACATTAAACGAGGGCTCTACGTTTAATTTAACGTTAAAAAAAAGCACTTTAGAAGAAAGTGCTTTTTAATATTATGTTGAATCTAAATTTTATTTAGCAATATTAACTGCTCTTGTTTCTCTTATCACAGTAACCTTAACTTGACCTGGATAAGTCATATCTGTTTGAATCTTCTGAGAGATTTCGAAAGATAAACTCGCAGCTACCTCATCAGATACTTTTTCACTTTCTACCATAACTCGTAGTTCTCGACCTGCCTGTATAGCATAAGCTTTGTTAACTCCTGGAAAACCAAAAGCAACGTCTTCTAAATCTTTTAAACGTTGTATATAAGAATCTAATACTTGCCTTCTTGCTCCTGGCCTTGCACCAGAAATAGCATCACATACCTGAATAATTGGAGATAGTAATGTTGTCATTTCTATTTCATCGTGGTGTGCACCAATGGCATTGCAAACTTCTGGCTTTTCACCATGTTTTTCTGCCCATTGCATCCCTAGAATAGCGTGTGGAGTTTCTATATCTGCTTCAGATGATGGTACTTTACCAATATCATGTAAAAGTCCGGCACGTTTAGCCAATTTAGGGTTTAAGCCTAATTCTGCTGCCATAACACCACAAAGCTTTGCAACCTCTCTCGAGTGTTGTAACAAGTTTTGTCCATAGGACGAACGGTATTTCATACGACCTACCATCTTAATGAGCTCAGGATTTAATCCATGAATTCCTAAATCGATAACAGTACGTTTACCTACTTCAATAATTTCTTGTTCGATCTGTTTTTCTGTTTTTCTTACAATCTCTTCGATTCTTGCAGGATGTATTCTACCGTCAGTTACTAATTTATGTAATGATAAACGTGCAATTTCACGTCTAACAGAATCAAAACAAGATAAGATAATCGCTTCTGGTGTATCATCTACTATAATCTCAACACCTGTAGCAGCTTCAATTGCTCTAATGTTACGACCTTCTCTACCGATAATTCGCCCTTTAACATCGTCAGATTCTATATTAAATACAGAGACGCAGTTGTCTACCGCTTCTTCTGTTCCGATGCGTTGAATTGTATTTATAATAATTTTCTTAGCCTCTTGTTGTGCTGTTAATTTCGCTTCTTCAATATGGTTTTGAATAAAACCCATTGCATCTGTCTTAGCTTCTTCTTTCAAAGATTCTACTAATTGCTCTTTAGCCTCCTCTGCCGACAAAGAAGAAATTACCTCTAATTGTTTAATTTGGCTTTTATGAGCTTTTTCTACTTCCTCTTTTTTCTTATCTAAAAACTCTAATCTAAAATCGTAGTCTTTAATCTTAGCTTCTAAAGATTCACTCGCTTTTTTAGACTTGGCTAATTCGCTCGATGCTTGAGACTCTTTATCTCTAATGCGCTTTTCAGCTTCTGCCATTTTCTTATCACGCGAAAGAATAACCTTTTCATGCTCTGCCTTTAGCTCTATAAATTTCTCTTTTGCTTGAAGCATTTTATCTTTTTTTAAAGATTCAGCATCCAATTTTGCTTGCTTTAAGATTGATTTAGAATCACTTTCTGCATTTGTGATTAGTTTTGATGCATTGCCTTTCTCTAAGGATTTTGCTATAATATATCCCAGTATTATTCCTAATACC